>ERZ857801.595-NODE-595-length-47590-cov-3.958452_pt1 | contig 47590 bp, 46 predicted proteins | sample MGYA00519762_ERZ857801 | MGnify/ENA primary metagenome ERZ857801 (study PRJEB31778, sample SAMEA3449368) | human gut metagenome | biome: human gut; feature: human-associated habitat; material: faeces | place: United Kingdom | collected 2010/2012 ...
GGATGGTCATTAGGGTTCATAACAGAACCACGAACTGTAGGTCTGATACCCATATTACGCTTACGTCCTGCTTTACCAATGTTTACAAGACCGTGTTCAATGTTTCCAACTGTACCGATTGTTGCACGGCAAACGATAGGAACCATTCTCATTTCTCCTGAAGGAAGTCTAAGTGTAGCATACTTTCCTTCTTTAGCCATTAACTGAGCTACGTTTCCAGCAGCACGTACTAACTGTCCGCCCTTTCCAGGATATAACTCAATGTTATGAATTTCTGTACCAACCGGGATAGCTGATAATGGTAAGCAGTTACCAACTTTAACATCAGCATTTTCACCGTTCATAAGTACGTCGCCAACCTTTAATCCGCTTGGAGCAAGGATATAAGCCTTTTCTCCATCAGCATAGCTAATTAATGCAATATTAGCTGTTCTGTTTGGATCGTACTCGATACTCTTAACTGTTGCCGGAACATCAACTTTATTTCTCTTAAAATCGATGATTCTGTATTTTCTTCTAGATCCACCACCGTGGTGTCTAACTGTTATTTTACCCTGATTGTTACGACCAGCTGTTTTCTTAAGAGATTTTGTTAAAGACTTCTCTGGAGTAGCCTTTGTAATCTCAACGTTATCAAGCATGGTCATAGCTCTTCTTGAAGGTGTATATGGGTTAAATGTCTTAATTCCCATTTTATTTCTCCTTTCAAAATCAAACTAGATTTATTATCACGCTTCTATTGCGTTTAACATTACGGCAGATTATTTATCTGCCCAAGTGATAAGTCTCCTTTTCACTTTTATCTTACAGTCCTGCAAAGATTTCAATATCAGCGCTATCTTCCGTTAACTGAACAATAGCTTTCTTTCTCTTTGCTGTCTTTCCTGTAACATATCCTCTTCTACGGTTCTTACCATCTAAGTTCATTGTGTTAACCTTAGCAACCTTTGCTCCTTCGAACATTTTTTCAACTGCTTCCTTAACCTGAACCTTTGTTGCGTCTGTGTGAACGTAGAATGTGTATTTCTTTTCTGACATAGCGTTCATACTCTTCTCTGTAATTACAGGAGCGAGTATAACGTCATAATACTTAAGGTCTGCCATTATGCGTACACCTCCTCAATTGTTTCTACAGCTGCTTTTTCAACAACTACTGTATCGTACTTAAGGATGTCGTATACATTAATAGTATTTGTTAAAGCTGTCTTTACTGTAGGGATGTTCTTAGCTGACTTTACAACATTTGCATCGTTCTCGCTTAATACTACTAAAGCTTTGTTAGCTTTTAAGTTTGCCATAACCTTTGCAAATTCTTTTGTCTTTGGAGCTTCAAGCTTAAGCTCGTCAACTACGATTAATTTTCCTTCGTTAACTCTTGATGTCAATGCTGACTTAAGAGCAATTCTCTTTTCTTTCTTATTCATCTTAAATGAATAATCTCTAGGCGTTGGAGCAAATACAACTCCGCCACCTGTCCACTGTGGAGATCTTGTTGAACCCTGTCTTGCATGACCTGTTCCTTTCTGTCTCCATGGCTTTCTTCCGCCACCGCTAACCTCTGAACGGGTTTTAGCTTTCTGTGTACCCTGACGGTTATTTGCGAGCTGGTTCAATACTGCCTGATGTACTAAGTTTTCATTAACTTCAACACCAAATACTGCATCGCTAAGTTCTATTGTTCCAACTTCGCTTCCTTCCATATTTAAAACAGATACTGTTGCCATCTGTGTGTTCCTCCTTTCAAATACTACTTACCGGCTTTAACTGATTCTTTAATTGTTACTAAAGCTTTCTTAGGTCCCGGTATAGCACCTTTAACTAAGAGTAAATTCTTTTCTGCGTCAACACGAACAATTTCAAGGTTCTGTGTTGTAACTTTCTTGCCACCCATGTGACCAGGCATCTTCTTGCCCTTAAACACCTTACTAGGAGTTGAACATGAACCGTTTGAACCTGCATGTCTGTGGTATTTAGAACCATGAGCCATAGGTCCTCTTGACTGTCCGTGTCTCTTGATTGCGCCCTGGAAACCTTTTCCCTTTGCAATTGCAGTAGCGTCAACCTTATCTCCTGCTTCAAATACGTCAGCCTTGATTTCATCTTTAACTGCGTATTCTCCTTCAAGTTTGAATTCTCTTACATATCTCTTGTAAGAAACTCCTGCCTTGTCAAACATACCTTTAACAGGTTTGTTAACAAGCTTTTCTCTGATATCCTGGAATCCAACCTGTACTGCACTGTATCCGTCATTTTCCACTGTTTTTACCTGAGTAACAACACATGGTCCTGCCTGAAGAACAGTCACAGGTACTAATTCACCATTCTCGTTGAATATCTGAGTCATACCAACTTTTGTAGCTAAAATAGCTTTCTTCATTTTAATTACCTCCTGTTAATCTACAGCGGATCGCTTACCGCGATCATCCTAGAACAGTTTCCGTAACTATTAGTTACTATATAAACCTTCAAGGATAACTCTCTAAAATTATTTGTCGTTCTTCATCTTAATATCGATGTACACACCCGCTGGCATTTCTAATCTTGATAAAGCTTCAACTGCCTTCTGGTTTGGAGCTACGATATCGATAAGTCTCTTGTGAGTTCTCTGTTCAAACTGCTCTCTAGAGTCTTTGTACTTGTGTACAGCTCTAAGAATTGTAACTACTTCCTTCTTTGTTGGAAGAGGTACAGGACCACTCACTTCAGTTCCTGTTTTCTTTGCATTTTCAACAATTTTCTTTGCTGACTGATCTACTAATTTGTGATCGTAAGCCTTAAGTGTAATTCTCATTACTTGTGCCATAAAAAAAGCCGCCTCCTTTTCGTACTATTTAGCACGACAAGCGGTGACCGTACAACCTTTCCGTGTGTGTCCCAAATCAAAGGACCATAAACACGGTGTTTCCACTACCTCGGTGGACTGATTTTTGTACAGTGACTTGTCGCCAGTTTTCTAACTTGACATTCGCTCCACGGAAAACCTGCATCTGGTGCAGCAACCTCTCGCTTCTACGCTATCAATGTCACAGCAAGGAACAGTTTAGCATACACTGTTTCAAAAATCAACCCCTATTCCAATTTTTTTCCATAAAAAAATATGAAAGATTAGCATCCCTCTAAATCTTAGAGAGATGCCATATAAAAATCAACACTTATCCTTTCACAACTGTACTGCTCCAGTCGTAATCTTTTGTCTTATACTCCTTGTTCACTACTGATAAAATATCATTATATAAGTATTCATGATGCTCTTTTGAATTCATCTTACATCCCTGATATAATATATCAGCCACATCATAAATCGTATATGTATATGAATCTGTATATACATAAGTTCCATCGGATAGTTTTGCATATGCACGGATTCTCCATATATCACTATACTCTGGAGCTGTACCTGCAGCAAATTTCATTGTCATTGCATAACTTGTAGCAATATCCGAATCCGAAAACACTCTATCTGACTTGCCCGCAGATGTACTTTCATAACTGCGTACATAATAACTTGAACTTCCTACATACAGTTCCGATGCATCCACATAATCTGCCAGAGAATATATCAGTCCTGAACTTACAACTTCTTTTCCATTAATTTCACTATCCACAGAATAAACCACGCGCATACCCTTTGTTGTGGCACTTATCTGATATCCGTTTATTTCTATTCCACCGTTTATTGTATTTATAGTCTTTGTTGTTTCTTCCTGCGCCGTCATTTTTTCTGTTGTTGGCTCTTCTGTTGTTGGTTCCTCTGTTACAATATCCGATTCTTTTATAAACTTAAAATAATCAACATTTGCCACATAATAGCAATCACCTGTAGTAACGTATTTTACATATACTATATGGCTTCCCGCAGATATTTCGCTGTCAAGATTTGCAGTAACATTTCCGTATTCCTGCCACGACGAAGCATTATTGGTAAGAACAATTGTTCCAACTTTATTATCAAAATCATCCACATATATCTCGGCATTTCCAAGAGCTGTTCCTGTTGGACTGGAATAACAAAATTCTATTGCACTTGCATTTTCATTAAAGTTAACATTTTCATACGTCATATATACTCCATTTGAAACACCTCCAATATTATGTCCACCGCTGGCACTGCTATTTGTATCCACTACCCCTCCCTGGTTGGAAGTAAACTGTTCAGCCTCTATAATACCAAAAGCATCAAATACTTTTGTTGTCGTCTCTTCCTTTTCTTCAAGGGAAAAACTTGTGATTACAAAATTTCCACCCGCAGGTACTTTTCCTAAATCTATAAATATTTGCGTATTATCTGCTGTCGGTGTGAAATCAATCTCAAAATTATTAGTTCCATTCACAAGTGTATATTTTTTTGTTGTCTGCGTCCCCTCATCCTTAAATGTAATTGTATCTGTCATATCCGAATTAAATGTTGCAGATACTTTACATGTGTATGTTTTTCCTATTGTTGTGCTAAGTATCTGAGTCTTCATCTGAACTCCCCACTCAGCTCCACTATATTTGTTAACATAAACTCCAAAGTCGTTGTAGGAACCACCATCTTTATAGCTTCCTGTCGGATTACCACCCCAATCTGATGCAAAGTATACAGACCAACAATTCAAATTTGTCCAATTTGCTCCTGCAGTGGTATATCCTGAAGGAGTGTCAGATGATACCGTGGTTGTTGTTTCTTCTACAGTACCACCTGCTGCGGATACTACTGCTGCATAAGCATTTGCAAATCCATAGGCATATGTATAATCTCTGCCGGAGTCTCCTAAGTCTTTGGCAGTATTAATAAGAATATTTTTTACGGTATTACTATTTAACCCTGCGTTCACGCTGTACATCATCGTTACAATAGCCGACACCATAGGAGACGCAAAGGAGGTTCCTCCTGCAACAATGGTATCTGAACCTGAGCCTGTTATATTCGGTGCATATATTGCTACCCCCGGTGCACAGATATCCTTATTCCATCCCCGGTTACTGGTTGCTGCAATATTATAACTCTCATCAACAGATATTACGGAAATCGTGTTTGCATAATCCGATGGATACGTTGCAACGTCAGATCCATTGTTTCCTGCACCGGCTACAACTGTTCCACCTGCTGCAACAAAGTTATTAATTGCAGCCTCTTCTACATCGTTTGCCCCCTCATGGGCGAGGCTGAGATTGGCAACCTTTGCTCCTACCTGTCTGGCATAATCAAGCCCCACTGCAATCTTATCCACATACATCTCAATTTTAACGTTAATTAATTCAGCAACATCATTATTAATACAGCTTGCGACTCCTGCAATCTGCGTTCCATTATTTGCGGTTCCCGCAAGAACACCTGCTACAGCAGTGCCATGATTATTATTGTACATAGATGTACTTTGTCTTAACGGAATATAACTACCATCACTCAAAATTTCTGCCGACAAACTTGAACTTGCCTGAAGGTCTGCACTATTTAAATCTGCGCCACCATCTATTACTGCCACTTTGACCTTTGAATGGTTGACGCCTCGGATATACTGCCATGCATCTACCACCTTCATCGTTCTTAAATAATACTGGTTTGCCGCATATGTATCATTCACCAATTCATATGCTTCCGAAATCTGCTCAACCTTATCATTTCTTGCAACCTGCATTGTTTCATCATAGGCTCCATAAGCATCAACTGCCTTGTCCACTGTAAGACCCAAAGAGTTTTTTACTTTAACAATATATGTTCCATCCGTACATTTATATATATACTCACATTCTCCGTACTGATCAGCAACAATGTCTTTAATTTTCTGTTTTGAAATGTCCGCACCAAAAGTTAAAATGGATGTCCCTGCCTCATAAGAAAGTTTGTCTGCATTCTTTCTCTCTTTGGCAGCTTCTTTATATCCCTTTATAATACCTGCAGCTTTTGCATTTACATTTTCTTCAAATGCCTTACAACAGTCTGTATCTCCGTCTTTATAATATTCCGTGAGTATTTTGTTCACTGCCACCTCAAAATCATTTCCATTTAGTTCATTTACTCTGGCTGCTGCTTTACTGCCATCTTTTTTTGCTGCGACAACAATTTCTTTTAAATCTTTGTCACTAACAGCAAATTCTTTCAGTTCTGTTTCTGTTTCTGAAACAGATGGCCTTTCAGTAAAATCTGCTTTGGGTACAATCAGAGTGACCACCATCAGCACTGCCAGAATCAGACTGAACGTTTTTATTTTCCTACTTATCATTTTTTATTTTCCTTTCTTTTTTGTTGCATTCCTCTCTAGAGTATACATTTCAATATTCTATCTTAATTTAACACATTTAAATTTTAATTCTAGCACCTTATTTTTTAGAAAGTATACTTTTTTCTCAAAAAAATATCAGAAAAATTTCACATTTAACCCGAAAGAAACAAAAACAGTCACATACTTTGATATAAATAAAGTCCTACAAACAGCATATTTACACTGGTTGTAGGACTTTTCCCTTTTTACAACTGTAAAAAACAGGAGCATACCTTGCGTAATCCCCAACCGAATTTCAGCGAAGCGGAATTGAGGTTCGCGCACTTCTTATCTTAGACTGTATAAATTTAATTTTAGTCTAACGGAAGTCAGACCAAAACTTTTTTAGCTTTTTTAAACTGTCTATTCCTCGTATTAACGGTCTGTAAAAAACTTCGTTTGTTATACATCATTTATTTGTTTCATTATCTTTTATATATTGATGATTTTGGAAGTATTTATTTGCGTAAGTATTATAGTAGCATAACGAATTTAGAAAATATTTCATATCCTGCTGTTTTTCAGTTGATAATCCTAATGCTGCTATTCCACCATTATTAATCATTTCATAACAATATCCAATAACGCTAAACTCAAATTCACACTTTTTTGAGCAATTATCCTTTTCAGCAATTGTAAGTGTCAATTTATCGTCAAATCCATTCGCAGGAAAATTGAATTATCCCTGTATGACAAAGTCATTTTGATTCTTCCAATTCCATTGCCTCAATGGGCAACAAATTTACTTTTGACACCCATATCATTATTATGTTAATATATATCCGGTTGATTTAAACCTACTATTATAATAAGAGGAAATACGTTATGTGGATAGCAGATAATTGGAAAGATTATGAAGTTATTGATACTTCTTCAGGAGAGAAGCTTGAGCGTTGGGGAGATTACATTTTGTTAAGACCTGACCCTCAGGTTATCTGGAATACTCCTAAGAAAGATTATAGATGGAAAAAATTAAACGGACATTATCACCGCAGCAACAAAGGTGGCGGTCAATGGGATTTCTTTGATTTGCCTGAGCAGTGGACTATTAATTATAAGAACCTTACATTTAACCTTAAGCCTTTTAGTTTTAAGCATACAGGGCTTTTCCCAGAGCAGGCAACTAACTGGGACTGGTTTTCTGAAAAAATAAAAAACGCCAACAGACCGGTTAAGGTTTTAAATCTTTTTGCCTACACAGGTGGTGCCACTTTGGCAGCCCTTGAAGCCGGTGCCATGGTTACTCACGTAGATGCATCAAAGGGTATGGTAACCTGGGCGAAGGAAAATGCTGTTTCGTCTAATTTAGCAGACCGTCCTGTAAGATGGTTAGTAGATGACTGTGTAAAGTTTGTGGAACGTGAAATAAGACGTGGGAACAAATACGATGCCATTATTATGGACCCTCCTTCCTACGGAAGAGGCCCTAAAGGAGAAACATGGAAAATAGAGGAAAATATTTTCCCATTTATTGAACTGTGTACTAACATTTTAAGCGATGACCCTCTTTTCTTCCTTATAAATTCATATACCACCGGATTACAGCCGGCAGTTTTAAGTTATATGATTAATACAGCCATTGTAAAAAAATTTGGTGGTCACGTTACTGCCGAAGAAATCGGACTTAATGTAACATCTAACGGATTGGTGCTTCCATGTGGAGCCTCCGGTCGCTGGGAGAATTAAAGAATATAAAATCTATATGGGAGTTTCCCATTATACAAAAAGTTTTCACCTTAATGTAAATTAAAGTGAAAACTTTTTTAAAATGCAACTTCTTCTATATTAAGTTCCTTATCCCTTATATCTGCACAAACAGACATAATATATCTTTCATCTAATTTCATCTGTAAAATCTCATATCCCGGATTATCCATAATCTTTGCCTTTCCTTCGGCAAAATTTACTTCAAAAGAATTAAGAGGTTTTCTAAGACCTATACCTACATTTTTCAAATAGGCTTCCTTAACTGTCCAAACCTCATAAAACCTCTGGATTTTAACATTTTCATCTTCTCCCTCATTTATATAGGTACATTCATTTTGGTGAAAATTCCGCTCAGCCACTAGCTGATTGTTATTTTCCATTCTCTGAATATCAATTCCAATATTAAACCTTGAAACTGCTATAACCACATAATTTCCTGAATGTGAAATATTAAAAGAATCCTTAGTTCTCAAAAAATGAGGTTTTCCAAATTTATCAATTACTATTTCGTCATTTATATTATACTTTTCCTTTATAAATTCAATTAGAAGCCCTGCTCCTAAACACCTTAATTTGTCATCGTTTCTTTTAAGTCTGGCAATTTTCTCCTGACGTTTCTTACTTACCTTACTTAAATTCCTTTCAAAGATAAATTTATTTCTTAAAGGTGTAATATTAAAGTAATAAATATCCATAATATTCCTCTTTTGGTTTTTTATCAGACTTTAGTGTATCACATTTTTATATTTATGGAAACTGATTTTTCCTTTAGTTTTCTAAACCTTTCATCAATTTCTTTTTGAATTTCCTCAACTACACTACTATATTCCTCTTTTACTAAATGTCTGGTTCTTCCCATCATGGAAAACCACTGTTTTACAGGCATTTTTTTGTTGCTGTTTTCATGATTATAATTAAGTTTTGTAATTCCCTTCTCCACTTCATATAATGGAAAATATCCACAATTCACTGCTGCTTCTATAACCGCCCTTTCCGTGGCAGGGTTGTCATTCCAATTGAGAGGACAGGCTGATAGTGCCTTTATATATGCCATTCCCTGATTTTTGGCATAATACGCCGCCTTTGCAGCCTTAATAATAAAATCCTTAGGATTGCACTCTGCCACCGTTGCCACGTAAGGAATATTAGCCGCTGCCATTATTTCCGGCATATCCTTATTAAAAAATGTCTTTCCGTATTGAAGGGAACCCACATGGGATGTGGCACTTTTTGCCCCTTTAGGAGTAGAATAAGACAGCTGGTAGCCGGTATTCATATATCCTCCGTTATCATACTCAAATATAATCATGTTATGACCTCTTAAGGCTGTTCCAATGGCTGACCCCATACCTATATCCATTCCTCCATCGCCGGTTACCATTATAAAAACAATGTCTCCTTTAGGTATTTCCCCTTTCTCCTGTCTTCTTTTACAGGCTTCTACTATTCCGCTCATGGTGGCAGCCCCGTTTTGAAAAAGATTATGAATATAGGGAACCCTGAAAGATGTTTTAGGATATGCAGTGGTTATAATCATTCCACAGCCTGTCTGAAACAAAAGCACCACCGGGTCTTCAATTGCCCTAAGAAGAAGATTTAAATTTACTAATATTCCGCACCCCGGACAGGCTCCATGTCCCGGTGCAATTCTATCAGGCATTGCCGTTGTGGCATTAATCTGTCCCCCCTTTACCATTAAACCCTCTCCGGTATTTTTTACTTCCGTAATGCCTAACATTGTTCTTTCTTTATCTATCTTTTTAAGAAGATTATCCTGTACTTTTTCTTTGCCGCCTTTTGTTACGCCATAATAACTAAAATCAGGGAGATTATCATATTGCTCCAAAAGCCATCTTCCATCAGATACGTCAAAGTCAATACCACCTAAGCCATATACCACTGATTTAATTTCCACATTTTTCTTCTTTCTTTGAAATGCCGCCCTAACTTCTAAGGATAGATTTCCCCCATTAGCCCCATAGCTGTCCTGTCTGTCTGCCACAAGTATTCTACATTTATCTTTAACCCTTTTAACAACCTCATCAATGGGAAAGGGGCGGATTACATTAAGGGTAATGACGCCTGCTTTTATTCCCTCTTTTCTTAATTTATCAACTGCCACTGTAACTGTGTCAAAGGCAGAGCCTAACAGTATCATAACAATTTCAGCATCCTTTACCTTATACTCCTCCACCATTTCATAATGTCGTTGTGAAAAATTTTCATAGCTTTTAAATATTTCATCAAGTCTCTTTCCTGCTAAGGTCACTGCCTCATACAGCTGAAATCTGTTATTTATTAAATCAGGCTCATTCATGTATGAACCAATGGTTATGGGATTTTCAAGGTCTAATAAATCATGTTTTTCCTTCTTTTTTCCCACAAAATTCTTTACGTCTTCATCTGATTTGAAGCTATAGCTTCGTTTTTTCTGATGACTGGTAAAAAAGCCGTCATATGCCACTACCACCGGCAGGCTGACACTTTCCCCTAATTTAGTGGCAATAATGTTAAAATCGTAAACCTGCTGCACACTATGGGCAAATAGAATAATCCATCCGGTATTTAGCATAAACATAATGTCGCTATGGTCTCCCTTAATGGATAAAGGCCCCGAAACCGTACGACACGCCACATTCATTACCATGGGATACCTTGTACCTGATTGCACCGGAAACTGCTCTAGGGCATACAAAAGTCCATTGGCACTTGTGGCATTAAAAGCCCTTGCCCCTGCTGCCGATGCTCCGTAACATATTCCTGCTGCACTATGCTCTCCTTCTGCCGGAATCATAGTTATGTCAACTTCTCCCTTAGCCCCCATTAAATCCAGATTTTCTGCAATTTGAGTAGAAGGAGTAATTGGGTAATAACCCATTATGTCATACCCTATTTGTTTCACTGCCAACGCTACAGCCTCATTTCCTGATAAATATTTTTCCACCTGTTCTTTCATATCTTAAACTTCTCCCCCTTCTATTCTTTTTTCATCTAAAAAAGCCTCCGATGTAATATATCCGTCGGCACCTGTCTTTTCATAACAATCCGGTGTTTCCTTAAGTTCTATGTTGGGAATAAACCACGGCTTCACACTATAATCTTTCTCTTTTTCCTTTATTAAAGCCTGGGTAGGGCATATTTCCACGCACCTTAAACAGCCTTTACAATGAAAATAATCAAGTCCTTTATTCACCATCATTTCCTTCCCCTTATAAGTTCCTTTTTCAAACTGAAAAACCATATCAGGGCAGGTTACATCGCACATTCCGCAATTAATGCATCTCTCCTTTATAATCACCGGAATATACCCTTGCCTGGATGGGGACAAATCATTAGTTATGGTGCTTCCCGTACTTAAATTTACTCCCCCTGTAAGCATGTTTTCATATCCCTTAGAATTGCCATTTTCTTTTGAATTTGAGGTAATCTTATAGTTAGGAATATTACATTGGATGGCTTCATTATATCCTCTATATATTCCCTGCAAATTATTTTCCAGCACATCAGGGTACTTTGCCCCTAATACTTCACTGCATATTTTATTAACGCACTCCATGGGAATAAAACCGCTTGCTTTTGCCATGGCACCTAACATTACAACGTTAATTCTCGATTTGGTTTCCATGGCTATGGAAAGTGCCGGAACACATACCAGCCTTGCCCCGGATATTTCATTTGCCTTAAGGTAGGAATTAATTATATTTTCAGGTGCTATGTCAGAATTAATTACAATAACCGTATCATTACTACATCCGTTAAAAATCTCAGGATTTTGCATTAATGCCTCATGGAATATGCAGAGCATATGAGGTCTTTTAACCGGTGAATTTAGCCTGATTTCCATATCCTTTCTGCAATATCTTACATATGCCTTTACAGGAGTACCTGTTTTTTCTGAGCCATAACTTGAAAAACCGGCACTATTAAGTCCCAAAAACTTTAGTGCCAGTTCTCCTAACATTTTTCCGCAAAGGTTAGCTCCTAAACCACCTATGCTTTCTATTCTTATTTCATAATATCCTTCATCATTTAATAATGGTAATTTTACTTTTTCCATTCTTCTCCCCCACAATATTTTATTACCATTATTAGCAGATTTAATTATTTTATACTGATTTTTCCTTTTACACTATAGTCTGCCATATTAACAGCCCATATTGCTTTGCTGCAATCTATAACATACAAATAATTATCTATATAAAATCCCCTGACATCGCTATACTCCTGCTCTCCTAACTTTAATCTTAAAAGTTGTTTGAACCTGTTATTTTCATACTTAAACAAATAGTAATACACGTCTTCTGAATAGTACTCATCACTGTAGTTGTCCTCATAAACAGGAATCCCTATAATATTTTTTTCACTATCTGCTAACAATGCTTTAGAATCGTAAAGTGCATCGCTGTCAGACTCTTTTTTCACCGTGTAAGAAGCCTTTCTCTCTGCCTTCTTTCCAGAAATTCCATACATGTCAATTTTAAGCTTAGATGGTTCATTTTCATCGTTAACTCCAATTCCCAGCATGTTATTTTCGTCAAACATCTGGAGATAATCAGAATATCCCGGAATTTTAAGAGCTCCTGTTATCTTTGGATTTGCCATATCGGTAAAATCAACTGTAAACAGAGGATCTGTCTGTTCATAGGTTACAAAATAACCATAATTGCCTAAATATCTTGCAGCATATATATCCTCATTCTTTGCCAGACCTAAAATTTCACCCTTTTTCTTCATGGCACTGTCAAAGGTATAAACTGAATTATTTTCAGTTGATGTTATAACCTTGTCATCTATACACTCATCATCCACCTGCTTTCCATCTTTGTAATATACATATGAATCCTCCAAAGTGACTCCTTCACTAACATGAGCAACTAATCTTAAGTATCCATCCTTTTCATCTAAAGAAAACCTGTCATCGATTCTTCCATTAATACCGGTTCCTGCTATAAAGGTTATTTTTCCATCCTTATATGAATATTTTATTATTTCCGATTTATCACTTCTTTTTATGGCTTTTACCTGACGTTTCTTAGTATCCGCCTTTATTTTATCTAATGCGTAGTGATATTTTATTTTTGTCTTTTTATTTAAGTCTATTTTCTTATTTTTTACGTATTTATCAATTTTTGCTTTATAGTTTTCATCATCTGAAACATCCTCTTCATCAAACACCTGGCTTATAAGATAAATATTATTTCCACTAACATAAACATCACTGCTGCTACCTAAAACAGATACACTATTTTCTATTTTCTTAGCTGTATCAATGTTAATTGAAGTAATTATTGAATAGGAATTGTCCTCTGAAACATCCGGTATAAAAATATCCTTACATTCCACCTTTTTTTCGTTGACATAAGGTATGCAGTCATCCTTATCGGCATCCCATGAAGATATTGTATACAGATATCCATTGACAATCCTTGTTTCAGCTACACTTCCATCCTGATTGTTTTTACTTATAAGCTTCGGATTTTTAATGTCGGATATATCATAAATCAGGATATATGTTTTACTTTTTTTATTTCGTGCTATTACATCGTCTACAACTCCACATGTTGCTATCCTGTTGATAGTTGAAGCAATGGCTACTAAACGGTTATTTTCCACATATATTTCCCTTACACTGGTCTGTTTTCCCACTGTTTTCTCATCAAACATTATTGTGGATATATTTTTCATATTTCCGTTAGTTGCCTCAGTAATCACAACCTTATTATAGGCAAACTCTCCATTTTTTTTACATTTTTCCGTTAGGGTATAAATGTACTTTCCGTCAGTTTTTACACTATCCCCCTCATGGACACCTTCAGTCTGCTCATTAGTTTTTGAATAATTGTTTTTTCCTGTACCTGTGCTTCTGCTTACACCGTCTGTTGCAGCATCTGCAGACTTTTTAACGCCCCGTTCATTGTCTTTATATCCAGGTACTTCTTCCTTAAGCCTTGACTTAATCTCATCATAGGAATCTGCGAATTTTCCTCCCTGAACATTTTTATTAATCTTAGATGGGGTAGCGTAATTATCGGCATACATTTTTTCACTGCTGCTTTTATATCCTTCTTTGGTATTAACATGATTCCATATTGTCATTCCTGCCACAAGGACAATACATGCCGCCACTGCTGTTGCCATTTTATAAATTCCGGTAAATTTCTTTTTTCTTCCGTTTCTAATACTTTTTATTATCTTTTCATTAGTTTTTTCATCAATTGTTATCTTTTCGCTGTCATTTATTAACATTTTGGCTATCTCAATATTTTTTTCGTCAAAATCTTCAAAATTTCTGCTCATTACTGCACCTCCAAATATTCTCTCATTTTTTCAAGACCTCTGTTCAGCCTTGTTCTTACTGTTGACGGGTTCATGGACAAAATCTTTCCCACTTCGTGGCTTTTGTATCCCTCCACCACACATAGTGAAACAATGATTCTGTCTGTTTTATTTAATTTTGATAGCGCTATCTGTATATCTGTTGCTTCTTCCCTATCTTCATATTTTGTGCTTTCCCTTAACTCCACATCTTCCATGGTTTTTGACTTTGGATTAAAAACTGAAAACTTATTATACTTGTCCTTTATCTTCCTGTTACATTTAGTTGTTAATATTTTTAATATCCACGGCTCAAAGCTATCAGGATTTTTTAATTTTGTTATACCTGTCAGGGCATCTAGCACAGTGTCACTTACCACCTCCTGTGCTAACAAAACATCTCCCATTATGTAAATGCCCATCTTATACAAATCATTGTTGATGGAGCAATATAACCTTTCAAAAGCTTTTTTGTCATTTCCCATTGCAAGGACTACGTCCTGTTTATCATATTTCATATTGGTACCTTTTCCCTTTTATTATGATTAATTAATCTTTTCATATATGTAGTGTACGGAAATATAGATTTTGTTGCAATAAAAAAAAATACACCGGAATGCTGTCTACACATTCCGGCATATTATTAAGTATTTGAGTTGCCGGTTTCCCGGCGAATTAAATTGGAGAAAATCTATGCTAACGCTTTGCCCAAAGCCTTGCACGCATCAATTGCTTCATCATCCGGTGCTTCATTGCATATAACAAAATCACATGCCATAACAGCACCATCATTTCTGCATGTCTCATCCCAGTTTCTCATCCACTCACCATCGCCCCATCCATAAGAGCCAAAAAGTGCTATTTTTTTGCCATTTAACTTCGCCTCGCACTGTGCAAATACAGGTTCAAATTCACCTTCTTCTAACTGTTCAGCTCCCATTGAAGGACATCCGAAAGCTATGGCATCATATTCATCCATCTTATCAGCACTAAAATCAGATACAAATATTACATCTGCCTGTGCTCCTGCTTCCTTTGCTCCTTCTGCAACATTAGTTGCCATAACTCCTGTATTTCCTGTTCCACTCCAAAAAACTACTGCCACTTTACTCATTAATCTTATTCCTTTCTGCCACAATATATTTATGGTTAATACTCCTTAGCTATAGTAAGGAATTATCCATTTTACGCTGCCACTGTAAGCTTCAAAATGCTTCTTCCGGCATTCCATAGTTTTGTATAAATCAATCTGCACTTATCATATCTGGCAAATTGTTTCACTGCTGCCGATTCGTCGCCATAAACCTTCCAATAACCACAACACTTGAAATTATCCCCTTTATTTTCAATAAATCCAATAACATCTTCCACCGGATAATCCAAAAACAATCCGATTTCATGGGGAAAGTCATTTAAATTTCTAAGCCTCTCTTTCAAATGTGCAATGGAATACTTTACATCACAACATGTATACCCACATTTTTTTAGCAGCTCCCATGTCTTCTCCTGCTTCAAATCCTCTTGCAGTCTATTAGTCCTATATACATATATTAATGCTGATTTTTCATTTTCCCGCAATATTTCTATGCTTATTCCTTTTTCTTCAAATATCGTGTTCATGTCTTTTACATTTTTGTAAACGTCTTCCCTTGTTAATCCATCCCATGTATAAAACCAGTTGAATAAACTGGCGGTTTTTAGAGATGCCAGAGTGGAAGAACACCATTCAATAAGATATTTTTCAAGCATGTTTTTTACCTTTTCACGTTAAAAGCTGCCATACCCGGATAAACTGCCGCATCTTTTAATTCTTCTTCAATTCTTAATAACTGATTGTATTTTGCCACACGTTCAGTTCTGCTTGGTGCTCCTGTTTTAATCTGGCATGTATTAAGAGCCACTGCCAAATCAGCTATAGTTGTATCTTCAGTTTCACCGGAACGATGAGATGATATTGCGGTGTATCCTGCCTTGTGTGCCATTTTAATTGCCTCTAAAGTTTCTGATACTGAGCCAATCTGATTTAATTTAATAAGGATTGAATTTCCACATCCTAATTCTATACCTTTTCCTAATCTTTCAGTGTTAGTTACAAACAAGTCATCTCCTACTAACTGAACCTTGTCTCCTAATTCTTTTGTAAGAACCTGCCATCCTTTCCAATCTTCTTCATCTAACGCATCTTCAATTGAGATGATTGGATATTTGTCAACTAACTTTTTCCAATGCTCAATAAGTTCATTTGATGTATATTTTGTGCCTGCTTTTGGTAAAATATACTCGCCTTTCTTTTCCCCTTTCCATTCGCTAGAAGCAGCATCCATTGCCAACATAAAATCTTTTCCCGGCTGGTAGCCTGCTTTTTCAATTGCCTTTAAAATATATTCAATAGCTTCTTCGTCACTCTTTAAGTCCGGTGCAAATCCGCCTTCGTCACCCACCGATGTAGCAAATCCTTTTTCTTTTAATAATGTGCTTAACTGATGAAATACCTCTGCACACCATCTAAGAGCTTCTTTAAATGTTTCTGCCCCTACCGGCATTATCATAAATTCCTGAACGTCTACAGTGTTTGCCGCATGAGCTCCACCGTTTAAAATGTTCATCATTGGAACCGGAAGTCTGTTTCCTGATATTCCTCCTAAAAATCTATACAAAGGAATGTCTAATGATATTGCAGCTGCTCTGGCACTGGCAATTGAAACTGCCAAAATGGCATTTGCTCCAAGATTTGATTTATCTTTAGTTCCGTCTGCTTCAATCATAGCCTTGTCAACTGCGTATATATCTGATGCATCCATTCCCTTTAACACATCATTAATAGTTGTGTTAATATTTTCTACTGCTTTTAAAACACCCTTTCCCTGATATCTGCTTTTATCACCATCTCTTAACTCAAGGGCTTCAAACTCACCTGTTGATGCTCCACTAGGTGCAGTTCCTCTTCCTACTGTTCCGTCTGCCAAATAAACTTCTGCTTCTACTGTAGGATTTCCTCTTGAATCCATGATTTCACGTCCTACGACTTTTTCAATCTGTAAATAATTCATTGTATGTTCCTCCATATTTCTATAAAAAATAAATTTTAGTCTTGAAATAATTAAGTAAGGAGTCCGAATGGAAGGCAGCTACCCCTTCCATTTCCCGTTCGGAGTCCAAATGTCTATTCAAAAGAGGTTAGTTATTTCTAACCATAGTTATAATATACTAACATTTTGATAAAAGTCAATAGGAAATTTGACATTTTTAATTTTTTAAGTTAGAAGTTAATGAAGGGAGATGGTGCATGTTTTTCTCATAATAGTGAGTTTATTTGTTTTTCCGGGGTGGGTACCATTGACCAGTTCAACTCGCCACTTCCAACTGTCCTTAAACACATTATCCACTAACAAATTTTATGCCACACCTATGTTGGCTTTCCAATCACAGCAGGTAACTACTATCTCAACCATTGTCCACAAAAAAGCACCACGTTAATGACTAACTTTCATTAACATGGTGCCTTTTTTCTAAAATGTCCTATAGATATCAACTCTCATACACATCCACAGATATTCTATAATGTTTAATCTATATACACATCCACTTTTATATTTCTATATCCTTCATGCTGCTTAAGCCTATTGCCAGAGTTGATGAATTATGCAGCAATGCCGACGTTGCCGGTTGTATCAGACCGCAGGCCCCAAGAATTATCAGTGCAGTATTTATACCAACAATTGAACGATAATTCCTATGTATCTTCTTCATAAGACCTTTGCTTATTTTTATAAGAGTAACTATCTGGCTTAAATCTTCACCATCTATAGTTATATCAGCTATATCTCTTGCTAACTGTGCGCCGTTGCTTATGGCAATACCCACATCTGCTTTTGATAAAGCCGGTGAATCATTTATGCCATCCCCAATCATTATGACACATCTGCCCTTTTTGGTTTCACTTTCAATAAACTTTGCCTTATCCTCCGGCAAAACTTCTGAATAATACTCATCAACACCTACCTTCGCAGCTATTGCTTTCGCAGTTCTGTCACTGTCTCCGGTCATCATAACCACCTTGCTGATACCATTTTTCTTTAATTCCCTTATGGTCTCAACAGACTCCTCCCTTAACGGGTCTTCAATAAGAATAACTGCAGATAGTTTGTTTTCAATGGCAAGATATAAATGAGAATACTCCGGTGGAAGATTTTTGAACAATTCTTCCTTTCCATCAGGAATAACGCAATTTTCATCTTCCATTACAAAATGATAACTGCCAATAATTGCACGCTTTCCATTAATTGTAGTAGCTATTCCGTGAGCTACAATATATTCCACCTTACTGTGAAATTCATCATGCGTAAGATTTCTGCTTTTTGCCGCATTAACAACAGCATTGGCCATGGAATGTGGAAAATGTTCCTCTAAGCATGCTGCGATTCTTAACAAATCATCCTTTGACCTGTCTTCAAATGCCACTACATCCACAACTGTAGGTTCCGCCTTTGTTAAAGTGCCTGTTTTGTCAAACACAATAGTATTCGCCACAGACATCTTTTCCATAAACTTTCCACCTTTAACGGTTATTTTATAGTCATTTGACTGTCTTATCGCTGCTAAAACAGATATTGGCATGGCAAGCTTAAGAGCACATGAATAATCGACCATAAGAATGGAAATGGCTTTTGTTGCATTTCTTGTAAGAAGATAAGTCAAAATCGTTCCTCCCAAAGAATATGGAACTAACTTATCTGCCAAATGCTCTGCCTTTCCTTCCATTGATGACTTAAGCTTCTCTGACTCCTCTATCATATCTACAATTTTGTCAAATTTACCTGAGCCACTGGTTTCCTTTACAATAACACCTATTTCTCCTTCTTCAACCACCGTTCCTGCATAAACATAATTTCCTTTTATTTTACGAACCGGAACAGCTTCACCGGTCATAGATGCCTGATTAATCATGGCTTCGCCATCTGCCACTTCGCCATCAAATGGAACTACTTCGCCCATTCTTGCAACAACTATGTCTCCCTTTTTAATATCTTTAGCCGGCACCATAACCTCTGTACCGTCCTTTTTCAGCCATACTTTGTTGATATTAAGTGACATACTACGTGCTAAATCACCTACAGACTTCTTATGTGTCCACTCTTCTAAGAGTTCGCCTACTCCTAACAGAAACATAATTGAACCTGCAGTATTAATATCGCCCCTAATCATGGAAACGCTAATGGCCGTGGCATCTAAAACCGGAACCTCCAATTTTCCCTTTGCCAATGTCTTAATTCCTATAAGAACATACTTAAAGGCACTATAAGAAGTTAAAGCGATTTTAACCGGCATAGGCAAAACCACACGGCATGCATAACGCATAAAAATTTTATTAATAAGTTTTTCCTTATAATACTCGTTAAGCTGGCGACCTGAATTTTCTAAATACTGTTCCGGTACATCTACCTTTTCATAAGAAAACCTCTTAAGCATATCCAAAACAGCCTGTCTGTCACCTGAATAACAAATGACCGCATCATTTGTTCTATTAAAAATCTGTGAAGAGATTATATTTTCCCTTCCCATAAGATAATACTGTAAAATATCTGCCTGTCTGAACGTCATATTCTTATAGACAAAATGTACCCGGAGTCTCCCCCTTATCTCATGTTTAATAACAAATTTCATTATTCTTCGCCACTTTCGTCTTCAACGCTTTCATCTTCAAAGCATTCTTCTGCTTTTCTGTCCTCGTTAATCTGCTGTGCTTCTGCATAAATGTCGCCGGCATTTTCCTGAACAGTTGTAACTGTGTCCATTACACAATCCTTAGCTCTAAGAACTGCTGCGGTGCAATTGGCATACACTTTCTTTGCATCTCTGCTTGAGAGAACTTTAATACCTGCTGTTCCAAATAATGTTCCTGCTGCAAATACAGCTACCTTCTTTAAAATATCCATTATAAAACCCTCCTATAATATGTATTGCCCCCTCCCTTCGGTCAGCGGCATTTCGTCGGAAACATCCCTTAAAATGAACTTCGTTCATTTAGTTTCCTCCTATAATATGTATTGCCCCTTCCCTTTGGTCAGCGGCATTTCGTCGGAAACATCCTTAGCCATGAAGTTGATTCATTATGTTTCCTTCTGCTTTTAGGTTTGTTACGCCTAACCAAATAATACTTCTTTTGTGAGAATTTTTCAAGTATTTTAAATAAGACCATCCCTTCAATGTTTAATTCAACATTAACAGAACAGCCTTATATTACTTACAGTGTACTCCATTAATCTTTAAAGGAAGAAATACACAATTTATCTTTAATTATTTCTGTCTTTTCAGCACTCATATATGGAATTTTATGTCCTGCATTAGAAATTGCTGCCAGTATTCTTATAAAGCCTTTGGTTATCCCCAGTTTATTTTCCAGAATATTCCGGTTAAAAGTAACAATTTGTATTTTTTCAAATTTTATTATAGTTGTAGTTGTGCCAAAAATTCCTGATTTTACTTTTATCTGGCTATTGCCAATATAACTTCCCTCTGTTTTGTATGACAATATGTTACATACAATAATCCACAACATAATTGCTGCCAATACCCCAATTTCTATTATCAACGGAATACCTAAAACAATATTACATACACAAAATGCCACTATACAGATTATATATTTTACAATAATCTTTAGCATCTTTATAACCCACACTGACTTTGGTTGTCTTTCTGTTTCACAGGAAAAGCTTTCGGAAAATTCCGGCAAAAGCCTTTTCATGATTTTTTCTGTGTTTTCCCAGGTATCATAAAAAGTAAAGTATGTCTGCTCCTGCTTTTCATCTCCCATGCCTACATTTACAATTTCCACTGCATATTTCTTAAACAATCTGGCAATAAAAGTCTGATGCACAATAATAGCATTTATTCTGTTGACAGGAATGGCAAAATTAACCTTTTTAAACAATCCGTGTTTTATATATATCTTGTTATTCTTTCTTTTAAGCTTAAAGTCATACAGCTTAAGGAAATTTTTAACAAAACCGGCTCCGGTGCCTAACGCCAGAGAAAATGCCACTGTAATCGCTACAACAAGTACTCTAAAACCATCTCCATCAAAGCCTGCTGCAACAAATTTCGGAATAATACTAACTATACTTCCAATACTTGCTATGAAAATAATTATTCCTAAAATACTTATTGAATATAATCCATTCATAATAATATTTCTTTTACCAGCAACTACATCATAATCTTCGCTATTTAAAATTTCCTGCTCTACCACATCATCCCCATCACCCTTTATCCGGTTTATATGTTTGATAATGTAATTTCTTAATTCCTCAGCCTCTTTTTTCTTTAGAATTATTTTAACATCCGTGGTGTTAGCTGTGGATAAGCTATCTGTATCAAATTTAACCTTGCAGGTTCCTATTAACATTTCAAACAGATTTTGTTCCATATTAACATTGGATATATTTTTAAACCCAATAGTATTCTTTAGTGAAATAATTGTATTTCTCTCCACTGACAATGTATCATTATCAATTACAATCCATGTTTTATACCATACCCTGAAACGCCATGCCACAAATATTGCTATAATCACAATAAAAATCAGCAAAATAAAGACAACATAAACGGTTTCTACTGAAAATCCTCCACGGGATATATCCACTATCATATCAATAATATCATCGGGACTTCCCATAATAATAACCACCAGTGCTATTAATGCTGCCCCAAATTGTTCCACAACACTGGTCCAATGATTTCTAAATCTCTTATTTTCCATAGTCCCACCTACTTATCATCCAGTTTATTTACGTTACTGCCTTGAGTTTCATGGTCTAAAACGTCACCATCTTTCTGTACATCAGCTTCTCTCTGGCGAACTGCTATTGTGTTTATCCTACTTTTAAGATTTTCAGCTATCTTTTCCGCCTTTTCTTCATCTAAAAACCTGATAACCACATCTCCTCCGGCAGTTGTTACCACAACTTTTGCCACCTTGCAGATTTTATCGAAAGGACCTCTTTGAATCTGCAACTTGTGAAGACGTTCAATAGGAACAATATTTCTTTCCACAAATATGTATCCCTCAACAATATCTATACACTCATCGTCAATTTTATACCTGTATCTGTGAAATCTGAAAACAGGACTTACTATACAATTTATTACCATCAAAATTGTCACTATAACAAGTATAACTGTTCCAATTGTAAGATTATTAGGTATAAAAATAGCAAGTTCCACTACAAGTGCAATAATAAGATATACCACCGTAGCAAAACCTGCTGCCATATACATGTTTTTTAAAGCTCTTTTAGATAATTTTTCGTACATATTAGTCCTCCTGTAAATAAACTTACTGTAAGTTTACCATATAGTTCATGACTAATCTACCAAAATCATCCATTGTCTTTATTCACCTATATTGTTTTTCATCTTTGTTAGAGATAATATTCTATGCCTTCACTTCCCCCAATACTGTAATGTCCTTTTCAATTTTTTCCTCTACTTCGTCTTTTATATTTTCCGGAAGTACCTCTAAAGTAAAGGCTGCCACTGAAAAAGGAACTGCGAAAAGGCTTGCCATATATCCGAACTCCTTACATGTAAAGTACGATATAGCAACTCCCACATGAAACCATATAAGAGAATTGCCATAAAATTTGCCTTTTTCTAACTGCTCCGGATTTTTGTCTAAAAGATATTCAGTAAAACCGATTACACACTGTTTCAAGTTATTAGTTGAAAAAATTGTTGCACTATTATATTTTCCAATGCCGTGAAAAACACTCCACTGGGTTGACATCATAAAAAATATAGGAAGAAGTCCCACCAGAGGATTGATACTTTTTGGCATGAAAAACAATGCAATCATAATTATAATTTCCACGGTAATTGCGTATTTCCTTGCATTAACATTAGTCCTTTTCCCTAAGCAAACACAAATTGCGATTGCCGTAATGTAAAGCACAAAAGCTAAAATTCTTAAGAAAAAATCAAAATAATTTTTTCCTAAAAGAGTACACACAATATCTATCATATTCGTAGTCTGGGCTGATCCCATATTTTCAAATCCATTAACTATGGCATATGCCCCAAAAAATCCACCAATTATGCACATAAGGCTATGAATGTACATTTCTTTACTTCGGAAGCTCATTTTCTAACACCATCCTTTATGTTTTCTTCCGAGATACTATCATAGCACTTTTTTGAAAATTGGCAAATTTATTTCTTATAATTCTCATAAGAAGGCTTTTTATAATCAGTTTCTTTCCATATTTTGTCGGCAACTCCTGCCCACTCTTTTGCATATTCACTACATTTTCCGCACAAATGCTCTACCGTCTCCGGTGACTGCAGGTCTGTTGACTTAGCTCTTGTCTCCTTCACCATTCTCTGAAGAATTTCAGGATTTTCCAACATAGGACATGGTCTTAAATGATTTTCGTTAAAAGGCTGATTATTTCTGTATGCCATAAACAATGGGCTTTTCAAAAGCTGCCCTTTCAATTTTGTGTGTCATTGTTCCCATATTACTTACCTCCATATTTCGACATTATCACTAATTTTTAAAAATTTAAATGTCCATTTTTTTACATATGTATAACTTGTTGGTAAGTATTATTATTTGAGTATTTTTAGAATATATTCTGAAATCCGTTTATAAATTAGTCGTACAAACCTATTTTCTTGTTTTTCCGGTTTTTACCTTACACCAATATGAATAAACTCTCTTTCCTTTTACACAATAATACGTTCTTATTCTCACATAATATTTTTTCTTTGTTTTTAACTTCTTTATGGTCTTTGAAGTTGTTTTATAGTTTGTGATTAAAACTGTCTTTGCCTTTTTAAACTTCTTAGAAGTGGAATACTGTATCTGATATCCTTTTACTCCCTTAATCTTCTTCCAGCTTATTTTCAATGATTTCTTAGCTTTTTTAATAGATTTAATTGATGTAGCTTTTGGTCTTGTAACTTTAGTTGATGTTCCGGAAACAGCTGTAGGTTTAGATACAGGCTTTGTGGTAGAAGGTTCTTTTGTAGTTTCTTCTCCACCTGTCACCTTTATATCTACAGATTTTACCAGGCGTGCATCACTTATGGTAAGTTCACCATTCCTACATTCTGATGTTGCCATATGCATATGAAAACCTAAATTATATTTGCCCAGGTCTAAACCTGATTTTTCCAAATCTATTATTAGCAACTTATCTGTATCATATAAAGATAATGCCTTTTCATCTGCTGACACAAAATTATTATCATAATATACATTTTTAAACCAGTATGGCTTTGACTTAATCTCATCACTGCCTGACTTACCTCTAAATTCCAACCTGAATGTAGAAATATCACCGGTATATCTTATTATCAGATATTTATAAGAGCTATCTGCCATTCCCTTAAAATTAACAAATCCCAACCACTGATAATCCTTATCTGTCCATAAATACGACCCAATCATTGCCTGATTTCCTTTTGGTTTTCCATCAAGAACAATATCATCTGCACTTTCATTGTAAGTTACTGTTATATTCTTTTTAGGTGTGACAGCTCTACCACCTGCAAACTGAGTTTTTAAATATTTATCTCTGTCTATTAACCACTGTCTTAGATATTCAATTGCACTGCTATAATCCTTCCACTTAGCAGTACCTGCATAACTAATGCCATCAGCGCTGTCTTTGTTGGTTACACTCCATCCTGCACCACCTTTTTTCTTTGGAAGATAATTTCTTGCAAAAGAGTTTTTATATGTAGATGTTATGCAGTTAATTGAATTGCCGGTATTTCCATAAATCATATTTGAAATAAGTCCTGATATCTGACTGTAACGTTCAGACACCGTATTATAAAACTCCGGCATTTCCATAAGTTTTTTAAACCATGTAAACTGCTGACACCATAATCCCTTACTACTGTCCCCATTCTCAAAATAAGTTGTGTAACTGTTAGGATTGGCATTTCCACTGGACAAATCCAAATCCCACAAAGGTCCTGCATACAATACACCGTCTTTTATGTAAAACCTTGTGGAGCTGTAATTAAAATCAACATTTTTAAACAATTCATTTACAATATAAAAATTAGCAAATGACTTTAAATCCACAAACTTAGATATTTCCTCAAAATCACCATTTTCCAATGCTGTTTCAAATCTGTTTAACACTGTAAGGGTCTGCTTATACTGCTGCGTACCTTCCGAAAGCCCTTCCGGGTCACCTACATTAAACCTTATTCCATATCTTATGGTTCTAAGATAAGTCCGTCCCTCTTCTGTTCTGTCATATTCCTTTTCAAGAAGAACATCATTTGAATCCTCAGTATTAATGTTTACTCTGCTTTCCCCCACTCCCACAGATTCAATTAGCAGATAATTTCCGTAATAAACATCATTTATGTATAAATCAACATATGTGCTTTTACTTGTATACTTAAGTCCCAAACTTGTAGCAAATTCCATAGCGAGACGATTTCTGATTAAAGACTTGTCAAATGCGTTTGCCAATAGACTCCATTTCTTTGCCTTGCCCATTCCAAACACATCTTTAGCCTTTGAGAATGAAATATTAAATGGCTTTTTATCAGCCACTGCTGTTGAATTTCCTCTTACCTTAATTGTTCCATCAGACTCTATTGTGTCATAAATTACATTATCTTCATACAAATCTCCATCTTTTTTATCTACTACAGTAATCTGTGCCGGAACCTTTTTATCCTTTGTTATAGTAGTTCCATCGGTAGTAACATAAATCGTACGAATGTCTCCCTGCTCTCTTTGTTCACCAGCAGATACGCTTTTTCCACTACATAACGCCCCTGAAATAACAACCAAAAATGTTGTCATTGTAATTAGAAATCTTCTAAGCATGATTCTTTCCTCCATCGTAAAAATTTCTATTTCCTTATTTAATCCGTTCATCTCATAAAAAAATTGTATCAGAGTATTTAACATTTTCAAATAATTTTAAAGAAAAAAATAAAAAGAGGCATAATGCCCAAAAGCAAAAGCCTCCTTTTATGCTATTTAACTATATTATTTAACAACAATATTTTTGTAGTTAAAGTCTGTTTTTTTGTAATTTTCATTAACAACCTTTAATATATTGTCGTACAAATATGTGTGACCTGCATTATTGCTCATTAATGCATTTTGATATAAATAATCAGCTATATCGTATATTTTAATTTTATTAACGTCACCATATACGTAATTTCCATTTTTTAATTTTGCGTATGCCCTAACGCTTATATTGCTGTTATAAAATGAAACATTCTTTATAAAAGTCATAGTCATTGCATAACTTTGTCCCTTTGAATAACTGCTGTAATTTTTTTCCATTCTTCCGGCATCACTTGCCTGATAATTTACTACAGCACTATTTGAACTTCCAATAACCATGTCCGAATCATTTACAGATAACCCATATATAAGGCCAACGGTTTCTACTTCACTGTTAGAATCTTCAAAAGAATAAATTACCCTATATCCTTCCTTAGTTGTGCTTATCTGGTATCCGTTGATTTCTAACTTAACATCTGTCTTTTCCGGCTGTGTAATTTCAGGCTCCGTCGTTTTTTCCGTAGGCTGTTCTGTAGGATTCTCACTTCCCGTGGCATCCTGCAAATACTTCCACGGTTCTGAACCATTGTCTGTAGCAACTCCAGGTGTATCTCCCTGTGTCCACCATGAAGCCTGCCATATTTTGCCATCATATAAAACCTTATCCCCCTGGTAATATGCAGTACCTTTTTTCCATTCCTTGATAACCTCGCCGTCTAATACATAATCATCATCTGAACCTGCCGGTGGGATAGTATACGCATTATCACCCATAAAAGTCTTAAAAACTTTAGTATGCTCATACATTCCCGTAATTCCCTTATTGGCACCATATTGCTGGCAGTCACGGTTTAAGCACCAAAAAGATGTCATTCCAATATTCTCTTTTATTGCCTTATCATTTACAACTTTAGAATATTCGGTAGTCCAAATAGGAAAACTTGCACTTTCTTCTCCTATGGAAACCGTAACGCCTACTTTTCCATAAGCTTCTGAAGAACTAATAGATTTTCCATTATTTCTATATGTGCTTAAAATCTGATTTGCTGTATTGTCAATGGCACGAACCGATGCACCAGCATATGTTTCCCCAGGTAAAATTGTAGCATCACCATAGCACATTGCCATGATATTTACCATTTTGATATCCACACCATTTTCCACATATGCCTCTAACGTACCAAGTCCTAAATCCGTCAGCCCCGTAGGTAACACCGGAAGCGTAAGCACGATCTCTACCCCTGTAGTCTCCTGCACTCTCTTAAGAGCCTTTGCATTAGCAATATTAATCTGCTTTCCCTGAGCACCACCTTCAATATCTAAGTCAAGTCTTGTAAGTCCATATCCCTGAATTACATCCATATATGAATTATACAGTATGTCTTCATCCTGAGTTTTCTGGAAAAAGTTTCCCTCGTTCAATCCTCCGATAGATACGATAACATCGCCACCTTTTGAACGGATATACTTAATAGATTCTTTAATGCCGTCAATCTGCCATGTATCAGTTGCTTTTTCGCTTAATGTGGAATAGCCACCCCATGACCAGTCAATAACCCCATCTGTAATGCCACCTGTTGCAGTAGTCATTATAAAACCTAAGTTATAATATAAAATCCCCGTATCCTTGTACATCTTCTCCAGACTAAGAGTTCCCGCCGAAGAATAATCCTTATCTGAAACATAAGATACAATATCCACAAAAGGTGCAAAGATATGATCCGGAATCTTCTTTCCTTCACCGACTCCGTAAGCTCCCCGGTCAGCGTAAATTGCTGCCTTAGCTGTCTTTGGCGTGATGGTCATTGAGCCGATAACCAACACAAATGCTAACAATCCTGTCAAAATCCTTTTTGACCACTTTTTTAAAATCCCCATTTACTTCCTCCTTAAAGAATTTTTTAACCCCTTAAGTATATCAAAAGTATAAAATCGTTTCCAGTAAATGTTGGATTAAAAATGATTTTATCTTTCTTCTCTGTAATAATTTAATCCCAGTCCTTCCGGAATATGATTTTTACCATTTTTTCTTATGCTTGCAATTATTATAACTACAGCTGTAACAATGTACGGACACATATCATATATCAAAGGATTAAGTCCCGGGATTTCTATGTACAAACGCATTATCATCAAAGCTCCAAAAATAATACTGCAAAATACTGATTTTAACGGATTCCATGATGAAAAAATAACAAGTGCCACCGCAAGCCATCCATATCCGCTAATACATCCGTGTACCCACACTCCTGCGTTGGTAACCATACACATGTACATACCTGCCACCCCACATAATGCTCCACCTATAATAGTTGCGATATATCGGTATTTACCTACTGAAATTCCTGCTGCATCAGCTGCCGCCGGATTTTCCCCTACTGCATTTAACTTTAAGCCTACTTTTGTTTTTCTAATTATAATAAAAGCTACAATTGCAACTATAAAGGAAAGATACACCATTCCATTGTAAGAAAACAACAGTTTGCCCACTACCGGTATTTTTGAGAGCCCCGGAATGTTTATTCCTGCAAAAACAGCTTTTGTCTTTCCTGATACTGAAATGTATCCTCCGTTACCTTGTCCCATAAGCTCTCCAAAGAAATTTCCTATTCCCGTTCCCATAATCGTTATTATAAGTCCTACTACATTTTGATTTACTCTCAATGTAACCGTCATAAAACTAAATAATGCCGATGCTAACATTCCGCTTATGGCACCCCCTAACAGTGCAAACACCCCTGCCCCTATTCCGGCTAAACCGATTTTTTCAGCTACCACAGCACATGCTAAAGCTGACACTGCACCAATGTACATAGTTCCTTCCACACCTAAATTCATATTACCTGATTTTTCCGTGATTATTTCTCCAACCGTTGCAAGAATAAGAGGTGCTCCGGCTAAAAATGCCGCAACCAAAAAATTTATAATCATTTGTCAACGCCTCCTTTTTCAAATACAACTTTGTAGTTTGTCATAAATTTCGCAACAAGCATAAATAATAAAATAATTCCTATCATAATATCAGCAAAAGATGATGGTATAAGAAATACCGTCTGCAAGTTATCTGCTCCTCTGTTTAAAACCGCAATTAGTAAAGACATTACCAGCATCCCCACAGGCCTCATTTCTGCCATCCATGACACCATAATCGCCGTAAATCCAATTCCACCGGCAGTTGATTCTGATAAAGTTCCATCAGCTCCCGCCACCTGGAAATATCCTGCCATTCCACACAAAGCTGCTGATAAAAACATAGTTCTTATAATTACCTTTGTTCTGTTAATTCCTGCATATTTTGCTGTATTTTCAGAATCTCCCACAATTCTTATTTCATAGCCATGCTTTGTTTTTTCCATATAAATATAATATACAACTAATAACACAACTGCGACTATCCAACCAATATGTATTCCAAAAATCCTCGGTAGTCTACTATAAAAACTCAACATTCTTATTTTTGGAAAGCTGTTAGTGGAATCCTGCCAGCTTGCCGTATTTTGCAGCAATATAATAATCTGCATTGCCACATAATTAAGCATCAGGGTAAGAATGGTTTCATTGGTATTAAACTTTGCCTTAAAAAATGCCGGCACGGCTCCATATATTCCTGCTGCCACTATTGCTGCTAATGCCATTAGAATTAACAGAATCCATTGTGGTATGGAGTCATTAACAAGGAATGAAACAAATGTTGCTGCAATTCCACCTATTAAGATTTGTCCCTCGCCTCCAATATTCCAAAACTTCATTTTAAACGCCAATGACAGTCCCACAGATGTAATTACAAGGGGAATAGTGTTTTTAATAGTCTCTCTTACAAGAAACTCCTTACCAAATGCTCCCTGAATCATGACTTCAAAAACCTTAACAGGATTAAATTTCATTATTAGCAACATTAAACTAAGGACAATGGCAGCTAAAATGAATGTTGTAAAGTATATAATAGGTATACTTTTCTTTTTTTCATTTCCACGCTTAACTATCCTAACAGCAGGTGCCTTAGATAAACTATTACTCATTTCCTTACACCACCTTTTCTGTCTCCATCATCAACGAACCAATATACTCTTTTGTTGTGCTTTTAGGATTAACTATTCCTGTAACCTCATAATCAGACATAACCATAATCCTATCAGCTATTCCCATAAGTACATCCAAATCCTCTCCTACAAAAATTATAGCCGTACCTTTTTCTCTTTCCTTATTTAAAATATTATAAATCATGTATGCTGATGTTATGTCCAAACCTCTTACCGGATATGACACAATAAGTACATCTCTTCCTTCTGCTATCTCTCTTCCCAAAAGAACCTTTTGAACATTTCCTCCTGAAAGCATTCTTACGGGAGTATTAACATCTTCCGTTGCCACATTTAGTTTTTCTACAATTTTTTTAGCCATTTTTTCATATTTTTTTCTGTGTAAAAAAATTCCCGGTTCATTTTTATAATTTTTAATCATCATGTTATCCACAAGATTTGATGACGGACTAAGTCCCATTCCCAGCCTGTCCTCCGGCACAAATCCAAAATCAATATTATTGCAGTTTCGCCATTCAGGCTTTTTATTTGTCAAATCAATTTCCTTTCCATGTGAATAATACTTTATTGCACCACTGCTTACACTTCTTATTCCATTTATGCATTCGCACAGTTCCTTTTGTCCACTGCCTGAAATACCTGCTACTCCAAGAATTTCTCCTGAAAAAAGTTCAAAGGAAATATTGTTTAAACCTTTTTTCTTATTTCTTCCAAGACAACATAAATTTTTTATTTCCAATATTTTATTATGACGTTTATATTCCGTTCTTTCTATCTCCAGATTAATCTGCTGTCCAACCATTTTACAGGCAAGTTCATGGCCATCAGTTTCTTTAGTCAGCAATGTATCAACGTGCCTTCCTTTTCTCATAATATACACGCGGTCAGAAATTTCCAAAACCTCATTTAGTTTATGAGTTATTATTATAATTGACTTTCCATCCTCTTTCATTGCCTTTAAAATGTTAAAGAGACTCTCTGCTTCCCCGGGAGTAAGAACTGCCGTTGGTTCATCTAATATTAAAATTTCAGCACCTTTTATTATTGCCTTTATTATCTCCATCGTCTGTTTTTCCGAAACGGACATTTCATATATTTTTTTATCGGGATTAATGTTAAATTTGTATTTTTTAGCAATATCTGAAATTCTGTCTTTAATTTCATTTTTGTCTTTAAAGCTATGTGATTCCAATGCTATTTCTATATTTTCAGTGGCACTCATATTAGAAACAAGTTGAAAATGCTGGTGCACAACTCCAATTTCCAATAAATCTGCATCTTTAGGAGATGTTATTTTTACCTCTTTTCCCTTATAAAGTATCCTTCCCTTATCCGGGTAATATAATCCACTAATCATATTAATAAGGGTAGTTTTACCTGAACCGTTTTCACCTAATATTGCCATTATTTCTCCCTTATGAAGTTTTAAGCTTATATCATTATTTACCTTCTGTTCTCCAAATGATTTACATAATCCCTGTGTTTCTAAAATAACTTCCATAATATCACTCCATTTCTCCGGTAGGAAATAACATTTATTTTTTAATATTAATTCCCTGAAGTACTTCGCCAAACGACGGTGACGATTTTGGTTCAACAAATACTTCTCCTGCTTTTACAAGTTCCTTTCCATCCCTGTTATATAACGGTCCTTCAAAAACATACTTCTTTTTTGTCTCAAATTCATTTTTGCAGCTTTCAACTGCTTTTTTCACTTTTTTAGCAGTAGCTTTATCTAAAAGTGAATAATTAATTTTATCAAGATAAATCATTCCGTTTTTAAGGGTTCCTGTGTAATCCACCGGTATTTTAGATGGTGTTCCGTCAAGAACATTTTGAACAGCCATTATAAGATATTTTGAAGTATCCCATCTTACTCCCGTAAGAACTGCTTTAGGTGCCACCTTGCTCATATCACTGTTGTACGGAATAAAATATGCCCCATTTTCCTGACAAACAGCCGCACCAGCCGTAGAATCAGCATGATGGCTTACAACATCGCATCCCATATCTATAAGGGACTTCGTTGCCTGTCCTTCTAATGCAGGATCATACCACTTATTAAGATAAGTTGCATTTACCTGTATTTTTTCATTTACGCTTTTAGCTCCTAAATAGTAGGCATCTAATCCGTTATTAACTTCCGTATAATCCATGGCACACACATAACCGATTTTGTTTGTTTTAGTAGTTAAACCTGATACCACTCCTGATAAATACCTAACCTGTGCAATATCACCAAAATAATTATGCACATTTTTTAATCCACTTGACTTTGCCTTTACTCCACTAAAATGGCAAAAAACAACACTTGGATATTCAAAAGCTACTTCTAACAGATAATCCTCATGACCATGGGACGTTGAAAAAATAATCTGACACCCATCTTCTGCTAACTCCCTAAATGCTGTTGCTGCTTGTGCCGTATCCGGCACATTATATTTATTTATAATTTGTGATTTATCAATTCCCAGTTCCTCAGCCATTTTCCATGTTGCTTTATTATGGTTATATGTATAGCCCTGATCACTTGGGTCTGAATAATGCACAAATCCTATTTTCAAATCCTTTTTATCTATTTTTGTTCCCTCTTTTACTCCTGTTACCTGACTTCCTGAACACCCTGTAAAAATAACTGAAATTAACATAAATATAAAAAGTAAAACACAAATTTTTTTCATATATGCCTCCTAACTCTTAAATCAGAAGTATGCATAAAAGGGGTCAGTGCACCATTACACGACCCCTTTGCCTTTTAATAAAATTCTAATTTTTATTTTGTCTGACTTGTCCAATCTTCAAGAAGTTCCTCTGAATCCACAACAAGTCCTAAATGAAGAGAAATAATCCTTAAGGCTGCTTCTTCAAGATGCTCGCTGCCCCTTGTTAAATCTCTTGGAACAACTATTCTGAAATCTCTGTTTGCTCCATCAAAAGCTGTGTTTAATACACAACAATCTGTCATACAACCTGTAAGAACAATTCTTTTTATTCCCATGTTCCTAAGCAGCATTTCAAGGTCTGTCGGATAAAATGCACTAAGTCTCTTCTTTGTACTTACAATTAAATCCTCATCATGAACATCAATAGAAAATTTATTCCACTTTGTTCCCTCAATGGCATGTTCTGCAATATTTGGTATCTCCCCTACAGTTATAGGAAATACCAGTCTCCATGCTGACGGATTTAATTTTTCATCTACACCACCTTTTCTTAAAACTGATCTCACATGAATAATTGGTATATCAAGTTTGCGACATTTATCCATAAATTCATTAAGAGGTTTAATTATCTGTCTTCCCCTAGGTGACGGACACGGACAATCCGGATCCTCTGATAAATGACCTTCATGCATATCTATTGTTATAACTGCTGTTCCTTCTTTTTCAAGAAAAATATCATGTATATTTTCCGGTACTTCTTTTCTTACATTATCAAAATAAGCCTGCATAATCCTAATCTCCTTTTTAATCTATATTCTAATTACTGTTCTGTTTTTTCAAAAAATGGTCTTAATAGTGAATTGTTTAATAAATTCAAAACAATTAACAATATAATACCAACTAACATTGGCTGTGTAACAATACTCTGCACTGCTGACGGGAGCATTGAAGTAAAGCTTTCAGGTAAAAACATACATCCGATAGCTATAATATAAGGAACAGATGCTGTAATTACATTCATATCATCCCAAGCCACATCCTTCAAATGCTGTACTCCGCTAAATGCAATCATACCAAATAAGATTACTGTTGCTCCATTTAAAACCGGTGAAGGAATTACCGCAATAAGCATACCCAGTTTTGGGAAGAAGCCAAGTAATATAGCTATAATACCCATTGCTAAAGTTGCGAAACGGCTTCCCACTCCTGTTGCTCTTATAATTCCGACATTCTCCGGATAAGTAGTTGTTGGACATCCGCCGACTACTGTTCCTAAAATATTTCCTACAGCCAGTCCGAATATGCCGCCATTGGCTCTATGTTCGTCAACCTGCTGTTCATCCCATCCTGCAATAAGGCTATACATACCAAGTGCTTCTGAAACTGAATGGAGGTAAGCCAAAAGCATCAGTATTACTACCCCAACATTTACCTTAAAGCCGTATGGCATAATCTTTGGAAGTCCAACAATTTTTGCCTGTGCCACGGAACTAAAATCTATGCCTGCTACAACTGCATAAAATATAGTTCCTACTATGATTGCCCAAAGAAGTGCACCTCTTTTCATTAGTCCCTTTTTGCCAAAAAGCATAAATCCTGCTGCAACAACGATTGTTATAAACGCTGCTGCCAAATTAACCCACGGATATGTATCCGTTCCTTCTGTTCCAAAACATCCCGGAATTGCAATTTCTGCAAGCTGTGTACCTATTATCAGCATTAATGTTCCAAAAACAAGGGGTGATGTAAGAACCTTTGTTAATTTTCCTATTACACCAATTTTACCTATTGGAATAGATAAAACTGCAACAATTATACCTGCTATAAGCATTGAACCGTAAGCAGTTCCCAATCCATAAGCTGCTCCTGTTGTAAGTATGGCTGACATAAATACTGCTGTAGGACCATGCACTGCAGGTAGTTTTAAAATAAAAATGGACTGAAGTATGGTTACCAAACCTGCCGTAATGAAACATGACTGTACCATATATCCTATATCTGCGGAATTAAGTCCACAGGCAGAACCGATAATTCCCGGTACTGCAAGTAAAAAAGTAATTCCCATAAGATGCTGTATTGCAAATAATAGTAGTTCACCAATTGACATTTTTTCGTCAATTCCTACCGTTAAAGGTGATTTTTCTTTTTCCATATTTGTCATCTCCTCATATGTATCATTGATATTTTCCAGTTAACATTTCACTTTAGTATTAAGATGCTGCCGGCAATGCTTATCCTAAATACCATTTGAAATAAAAAAAAGAGACAACTCAATCATTTTCAAATGACTCCGTTGTCTCCTGATAGAACAAATATTACTATTTTAGCGATTAAATATCAATATGCAAAATGCACATTGTTTGTATTTTCTTAGTGTGCAATTCGCACCTTTAATTATTATTTAAAAACAAATCATATATTTTTACTGCATTAAATATCTGATTACATGTATCTGCATCTTTCAATGAACATTCCAGTAATTCCTCTATTTTTTCAATGCGCTTAATCATTGTATTTCTGTGAATATATAAAGACTGAGCTGTCTGTGTCACATTTAATCCGTTTTCAAGATATTCCCTTAAGGTATCTAAAAGGCTCTGATTATATCTTCTGTCATATTCCATAACGGGAAATATATAATTTTCTACAAATTCATTTATTCTTTCCTTATCATCTATATAAAACAGCAGCTGGTATATCCCCAACTCTTTATAGTAGAACACACCTTTTTTCTGTATGGCTTTAACAGTTGTTTTTGCCTGTTGATAACTTTTCATCAGTTCCTGTGACTGATGTTCCAAAACCTCTTTCATGTTTTCTCCTGAAGCACAGTCACCATTTTTGACCTTGTGAGTAACTTTTCCAATTCCCATTTGCATTTGAATATCAGCAAATTGTTTATTAAAAGTGTAATATATGGTTTTAATTGTATCTACAATTTTCTTTTCATTCATGTCAGAAACTGAAATAATAAACGTTTGCCTGTTATACTTGTTGAGATAATTTATTTCTTCAAAATATCCCATAAATCTTTGCATCATTTCTGTCATAATGCGTTCACTATAGTAAACACCTTTTCCGTTTTTAGAGCTTTTTCCCTTAAAATCGTACTTAATCGTAACTACAACTTTCCTGTCTAACAAATTATATTTTTCAAAATATTTTACGTATAAAGGATCTTCTATATTAATTTCCCCTGCAAGGAGCCTTTCAAGAAATTCATTGTGCATTCTCTCTTCTAACCTGTCATTAGCCACTACCATGGAAATACTTCCAATCACCTCAAAAAGTTTTGTTTCCCAAGATGCTGTAAATAGTGCTAAATGTCTGTCTGATGCTACCTTAATCACTGAATCGGGAATGCTTTTTATATGCTTAGGATGTAACAGCATAATTATACATGCCGCCTGTCCCTGAGCAGCCTCTATTACAATATTAGTGAGGAATTCTTCGGAAATTTCCAATCCAACTCCAGTCATAAGAATTACATCCCCACCAACAAGCCACTCACTAATGCTGGTAGTTTGAGCTATATTAGGCCATGACACACTTCGGTTAAGTCCGCTTTCTCCACTTACCAGTTTGAACTCTTTAAATGATTTAAGTTTTAGCAAATCCTTTACATATATCATTTTATATTCTCACCTCATAAAATGTTTTAAACTATAGTATCTACTGAAAATCAAGTTCCACAGGACAGTGGTCTGACCCCATTATTTCCGTATGAATTTTGGCATCCTTCATTCGTTCTTTTAAATCCTCAGACACAAGGAAATAATCTATACGCCATCCTGCGTTCTTTTCCCTTGCCTTAAATCTGTATGACCACCAGCTGTACACCGACTCCAAATCGGGATAAAAATATCTGAAGCTGTCCACAAATCCACTGTCTAACAACTCAGTCATTTTTTCTCTTTCTTCATCAGTAAATCCAGCATTTTTCCTGTTTGTCTTTGGATTTTTCAAATCAATTTCATTGTGTGCCACATTCATGTCTCCACAGACAATTACCCCTTTTTTCTCTGCAAGTCTATTTAAATATTTTCTAAAATCATCTTCCCATTTCATTCTGTAATCAAGTCTTGCCAACTCATTTTGAGAATTAGGAGTATAAACAGTAACCAGATAAAAATCCTGATATTCTAATGTAATTACCCTGCCTTCTAAATCATGTTCTTCTATATTAATGCCATAAGAAACAGAAACCGGTTCATGCTTTGTAAATATTGCAGTTCCTGAATATCCCTTTTTAACTGCATAATTCCAATACTGATAATATCCCGGTAACTGAAGATCAATCTGCCCTTTCTGCAACTTAGTTTCCTGAAGGCAGAAAAAATCTGCATCTAACTTTTCAAAATCCTCCATAAAGTTTTTCCCTACACAGGCTCTTAACCCGTTTACATTCCATGATATAAATTTCATAATATAATCTGCCTTTCCATAAGAAAATTGTATTGTTATTTCACCTGCTTTATTTTAATTTAAATTTCATAAATACCGGCTGATGGTCTGAATATAAAAATCCGTTATCCTTAACTGTATAATCCGTCATTTCCACATTGTCCGAAATAATAAATCCATCTAATATACAGGTAAACGTTTTTCCCGGAATATATTCTGTGTCATCATTTCTGTTAGAATCTGCCAGACTGTCGTACTTTTCCTTTGATAGCTGATCCATGGCAAATGAAAGACCTTCCGGCATTTTGCTTCTTGGAAATGGATATGCCCAGCTTTCATATTCAACGCTGTCATCCTCTGCTAATTTTAAGTCATGATTAAAATCACCGCCACAAATAACATAATTTCCTTTATCCATTTCAGACTTCATATCCTGAAAAAGCATGGAGGTTTGAGCCTCTCTTATTTCATCACTGTTTCCATATGCAGACATGTGAACGCCGTAAATAATTAATTCCTTTCCGTTTTCCACCGGCACTCTGCTTACGCTGTAACATCTGTCCAAATCCAACAATTTAGAAAATGATGTGGAAATAGGAAAGCTTCTTCTTAGGGCAGAGGTTATCTCGTACTTTGAGTAAACACTAATACCGGAATATGATTTTCCAATAGGTTCATTGAAAGGATAAAATAAATATGCAGAATCATAGTTTACTGCGAAATTCTGAAAATATCCCTGAAACTTTTTATTAATAAGATTTTCCTGATTTACGTGATAACTTCTGGTGGAATCCCTGTCAACTTCCTCAAAAATCATAAAATCAGGATTTTCACTTTTGGCATAATCTGCTGCTCCATTAATGGCATCTATACCTGACTGCTTGCTAAAGCATCTGGAATACTTGCCTCCATCCATAAAGAAACTGTAATCCGGAGTATATGCACCAAATCCCACATTATAAGTACCTGCTGTATATTCCACTCCTGTCTTAACCTTGCTTCCTTCCGTGGCATTTAAAGAATTGATTTCAATAGGCTGCTTATCCTTAATTCTGTGATAGGTTCCAAATACATATAGAACATACACAATCACCACCAACAAAAATGCCGCAATAACAGACAACAGAGTTACCACTATTTTCTTTTTAACTGACCATTTTTTCTTCATTTGTATGTTGCTCCTTTAGGCTGTAAATATTTTCACTGTTATTATAAATGAATTTAATATGAGGTTAGTATAACATATTAGGAGGCGGGGAAGCAAACAGGTCAGCAGATTTCTATACTGCTTGATTTTCTGCAACAACCAGACCATCATCATTCTCTTTTACATTCATAATATCCTCAACTTCCTCTAAATTTTCCTCACATGTATCCGCTAATGCTTCACAATCTTTGTTACTTTCCTGTGCTTTGAGCATACTACGGTTTATCTCCCTGTATTTTCCGTAAATTCCCTTGGTGCATTCTGTATAATGTCATTTATCTTTTTCTGTGCCTTAACATAAGATACATTTCTCTCATATACATTTATGTCTTCCCTGTTTTTTTCTCCTTTCCAATATTCCACATTTGCTCCACCTGCAAATCCCTCATATTTTTGTATTGCATGTTGCAGTTCATGGAGAATTTTTCTTTTAGCTCCATCTGCATTATTTTTTAACTCTTTATTAATAAAAATTGTATTTTTTAATCCATCATAATAACCACTCTTTTTATTATTCATACTGAAAAATTCCAGTTTAACATCTCTAAGAAATGGATACTGTTTAAACATTTCGTCATGCTTCACATAATCTCCAACAGTATTTCCACCATTTTTGAATTTTGATATAACAGAAAGTACTTTTTCTAACTGACCAAACTCATCCCATTCTTCCTTTGAAAAGGTACCGCTTCCCAATATCTTTTCTGTCAATTCCTCATAACGTCTGTAGTCCTGACTATTCTTCAGGCTTAAATGACCTCTTCTATTAAATGTCATCTTAGAGTCATCTATCTCATACCTCCATCTATTATCAATTCCACGAAACCAGCCTGTTCTCTTAAATATTTCTTCAAAAGATTTACCCTCTTTTTCCATCTTCTCTGCATTTTCCAGCTACTCAAGATTAGCTTCTGCTGCTCTTCTTCCGGCATATGAATTAAGAATATTATTGTCATTCTTATTATTTTGAGATATACTACTCTTAGAAGGAATAATGTTCTTAAGCGACTTTCCATCATTGGATAACGGCTTATTATTACTCCTTCTTTCTTTTATTGTAATCAGTCTTAAATTAATAACATCATACAAATATAACTTTTTACCATTGTTACCAATGATTATTTCTGCAGTGTAATCACTATTTCCTATTCTTAAGTTAACATTTCCTCTGGCAAAATCTTTTAACCCATCTTTTCTGCTATGGTTTGGTTCTTCATTCACATAATTATCTGAAGCTTTCAAAATTTCATCAATATTGTTAGACATTCTTGCAACTCCCGCAAATCCACATTGTTAGAATTTCGTCCTCCATATGACTACAAAATACTGCTGTCTTGTTTTAAGATATCATTGTCTTTTTCACTATTTTGAAATATACTCTCATTAAAGGAGTCTTTTAGGGGCACATTTACGGATGTCTGGTCAGGGTTATTTTTAGCATTGGCTACCACTAAGGCTACTTTTTTATCCATAAACGCAGTAACAATATTATGACTTTTTTATCATCTATGTTGACTTCACTAACTTTTTTTAATAAACTCAGTATTGAAGGAGCACTTGGTACTTCAGGAGAAGATACTTTTGTATCGAAGGACCTGATCGATGATGTATCAATCGCTCCTTCTTTTATGCAGTACACTTCATAAAGCCCCAATGCATTATTCGATTCACTTACCCTTATTGATGCCCCAATCAAATACTTTCCTTTATTTTTTTCTGTTACTTCTGATGCATCTCTAAGCATATTGTTTTACGATAACTTAATTCTTTCAGGTACTAAAATCCTCTTTTTTTAATACATAAGCGTCAAATAAACCCGTGATACTATTCATGTATCCTCCTTTCTTTTGGTGATTGGTTTTCGCAAAAACAATCATAAGAGAATAAGGGGAAAAAGAAATTGGTAGATTAAACTACTAACTCAATACCGGCTAGTATTCTCTTTAGTTATTTGTTCTGTTCAATAAATTCCGTCATCATTCTTGTTATCTGACTTGCTTTACTTACTCCAAGTCTGTCACAAGTTTCAGCAAATGCATCCGTCACATCCTTTTTTAACTTGTAGGTCTTAGCAACATATCCTGCCTTTGCATTCCATTTTTGAGATGCGATTGTCTGACCGTTTGGCTTTCCCTTTGGCATTTTACTCTTCTCCTTTCCTAATCATGTATTCTAATGCAATGATTAAAGCTATGCCTATAATATTTGCTATAACTCCTATACTTGTAATAATATCAAGTCCATTGTTTATAGCTATATAGCCTAATACTGCAAAAGACATAAGATTTGACAAAAATAAACTCTGTTTCATAGATTTTTTAAAAAATGATTTAAAATAGCGATAAGTAGTGAAATTTACCAATTTAAAAGTCAACAATAAATGCAAATAAAGTTTTAAAAATATTTTTCACTGCAAATTTTTCATTTGTTTTCCTTTTTTTGCCTGTTTGTTAGTCGATATTATTTTTGTCATATATTTATAAAGTTATACCTTTCCCATATTCTTTTATGATTAGGTTACAACTTTGTAACCCTCGTCCCTTTTAGTTAGGTGACAAATTTGTCACCCAATTTAAGATACTGTTTCTAATGAATAAAATTCATCAGCTGTCATCCATCCCAGTATTTCTCTCGGATAATCATTAATCCACTTTTCAACCTTTTGTACTTCTGATTTTGATACACCATCGAAATTGGTTCCTTTCGGAAACCATCGGCGTATCATTCTGTTTTGATTTTCATTGGAGCCTCGCTCCCAGCTTCTATATGCGTGGCAGTAATATATTTTAGTACGTTTTCTTTTTTTATTTCTTCTGCTTTTTTCCATTCCTTCCCAGTCCGAAAATTCAGTTCCATTATCCACCGTAATGGTTTTAAATGTCTCCCTGAACTTCTTTTCACCCATATCTCTTTCAAGTCGATTTAATGCCTTTACCACTTCTTCAGAAGTATGATTTTTTAAAATTCTTATTATTTCTTTTCTTGTTTTTCTTTCGGTAAGAACAAGAAGTGTTCTTTCTCCTTCCCCTTGTGGCCCGACAACGGAATCCATCTCCCAGTGTCCTATTTCTTCACGTTCTTCTATATTCTTTGGGCGCTCATCTATGCTGGTACCTTTGCTAAATCGTTTCTGCACTCTTTGCTTTCGTTTGATTTTTTTCTTCTTTCTATAAGGAAGATCTGCCAGCATTATATTCGGGAAAACACCTTTTTTAATATAATTATAAAATGTTGTTAAACATATCTTAGTATCATATTCCATTCCATCCTTGCTAATTTCCTCAAGAATGGCTGCCGGAGAATAATGGTAGTCCACAATCATCATTTCAACGTATTCAATAAATTCCTCATCTTTTTCATGCATTATTCTTTTTCTTCCGCACTTACGTTTATTCTCTTCGTGTTTAAACTGTCCTTTGTCATAACTGTAGATTTCTTTCTCTGACCAGTCAGAAGAATTTCTTTTTACCGTTCTTCCTCTTTTCAGTTCTCTGTATATCGTCGAATAATGACATCCTAACTGCTCTGCTATATCAACAACTTTCATTCCTGTATTATATAAAGTTTCTATTTTTATTCGCATATCCCTTGTCAGCTGGTTGTAATTTTTCCCCATCTTTTATCCTTCCGTACCAAATTAAGGCGTTGCAGTTGCAACGCCTTAATTTCCCTTATTTATATTTATTTGTAATTATAATTCCTCTATCATCCATGGAAATAAGTAATGCACAATAATATATTAAACATTGAAAAAATACCTGTGAGAAATTTGCACCCTGTTTTTTTGCTATGTCTTCCAGCTGCATTTTCTGTTCAATATCAATATATCCTGAAATCAATGCATTTCTTCTAATGTATCCTTTTGCATTTCTCTTGGTAATAAGTATTCTTTCATCTATGGTATGATTATCACCTTCTAGGAAATTATCTATTGCCTTTTTTATAAATGCAACTTCCGTCAGATCCTCTCTCTCTGATAAATACACAACAAGTTTTTTACACTCCTCTGTTATGTATGCTGAAAAAGGTACTCTATTTTTTCTGCTTCTCTGCATTACTCCTCCTCATTGTTCACAAAAAGTCTTGTAAGCATTTTAATAATCCTATGATATTCTTTGTCTTCTTTTTTTGTGAAATATGTGCTTTTATTCATCGCAGCATTTCTTATTGCCTTCATATCTGTCTCGAACTGCTCCGGTGTAACCTCCACATTTCTTTCAGCCTTGGCATATGTTGTAACATCTGCCGGAAGAATCTGTTTCTCGGTTGCTTCTTTTGCAAGCTTCTTTTGTTCGTTTGCCTCTAGCATTTCCACTGCCTTTTCAGCAACACCTACACTGATATAATCTCCAAGCATTGCATCGACAATCTCCGGCTGTGCTTTTTTTTCAACCTTATCAAAACGCTGTATCTGACCTCTTGACATACCGGTTGTATTTACAAGTATGTCCATCGTCTTTTCACCCTTTATCTTAATCTCTTCTTCCTCGCCATCCGAATTTTCTCCGGAAATGTATTCAACACCATTTGCTCTCAATTCATTAATGATGGCTTTCCATGCCCTCATTTCCTTAAGCCTGTCACCATCAGTATATTTTCTCTGTTCTTTATTTGTTGTAATAATTGAATACTTTTCTTTGTTTTCGTCTGACAGTGGAAGTTTTATGTCTTTTGGATTTTTAATAACACATGGTATCAATGTATCCTCATTCCAATCCTTTACATTTTCATCTGCTACCAGACGGTCTATCGCAGTGAGTCTTCTCTCTCCACCAAGCAGCATATATTTTCCATCATCCAGCCTTTTTACATTCAGCGGCTCACCAAGTCCATAATTCTTTATTGATTCAGTTAATCCATCAATGCCTCCTATACTATAACTGTTTTCCGGATTTTTTACAATCTTTTCCCTTGCTATGTTTGCAATCTTCATTTTTACAATTGCCCTGCTTTCCTCACTCAACAATTCATCCCCTAACATATATCGTTCTTCAGGTATCTGATTTTTTTCTTCCTGACTGCTCTCTCCAAAGCCTCTGATTGATTCCATCTTGAATTTTCCCATTTTTGATTCCTCCTGTATTTTACTGTCTGTTAAGAATGTATTCTGTAAGTTCTATGTAATCATTCGTTACCCTGCATTTATTTTTACTGCTATCATAATCTAAAAGGGCCTGCTGTGCAAGACTGCACTCCTCCACGTTCTTGCTTATTCCGATTGTTATCGGAAGTATGTTTTTTCCAAACTTATCCTTCATTAAATTATAAACAACCTTGGATACATTTTTTCTTCCATTCCACTGTGTAAAAAATATTCCTCCAAGCTGTAAATCTGTGTTATACTGCGACACTGTTTCGTAAACACTCATGACAAGTCCCACTCCGAGTAATGATCCGCCATCACATTTAAGAGGTATGTACAATTCGTCAGCTGCCACCAGTCCATTCATGTTGAGTAGTGATAGCGACGGGCTTGTATCTATAATGCAATAATCGTATTCATCCTGTACATCCTTTAATTTTCTTTTCAACCTGAACTGCTGTGGTGATGTAACGTCTGCCTTTATTAAGTCTTCGGTTTTTGATAATGTAAGACAGCTTGGAATGATATCCAGATTTGTATACTGCGTATGAATAATACAATCATGAATATCAACATTCTTATCCAGCATAAGCTTCTCAATCCCCATCCTGTTTTCACTGCTTTTACCATTACATATGTCATCAAAAATCTTTGTAAAATTTACCTGACTAAACATCATAGTGCTGTTCATCTGTGGGTCGGTGTCAACCACCAAAACCCTTTTCCCATATTTCGATGCCATAATGTGTGAAACACTTGTTGCTGATGCTGTCTTTCCAACTCCACCCTTTTCATTTAAAAATATAATTGTTTTCATTTCTGATTCCATCCTTTCTATTTATGTATTTTATATTACTATTATAATATATTGTTGTCAATATTATATTGTACATTATATATTTTTTTCTATCAGTTTAGGTTACAAAATTGTAACCCTATCTTTTCTTCTGGTTTAGGTTACAATGTTGTAACCCTGCTTTTCTCCGATTTAGGTTACAATGTTGTAACCCTGTTTTTCTTCCGGTTTAGGTTACAATGTTGTAACCCTATCTTTTTCCATGTCTTTTCCGTTCATCCGCAGCCTGCTTGAAATGTGCTATCTTATCTTTAATGTTTTGCTTTGACTTTTCAATGATTGGATGCGGTGCAAACTCAACTGATATAAGAGTGTCAGCTTTCATCATGTGTAGCAATGTGTTTATTGCATCAAGCAACACTGTACTATTTTGCTCCGCTGTCTTAGTTGCCCATTTTAGTCTCTCACTTTTCATGTACGATTCTTCCATTTCATTCACAACTGCTTTTGCTATATTCTCTGAAATATTGCCAGACTGTAAAAGAAAACTTATTGCAGCACTGTCAGTCTTTAATCCATATTCTTTTTTTATGCTTTGTAAAACTTCGTATTCCTTTTCGTCAATATATATATTTTTTCTAATCGCCATTTCTATCTTGTCTCCTGATATTTCTATTTTTTTTGTTCAATTACTCTTTTTAACATAATACTGTTTTCCCGAATTATATCGTTTGCCTGTTCAAGTCTGTCCACCACAGCTGCTACAAGATTTGCATACTTGTCTTCTGTTTCATTTATGTCTTTTATGATTGCCATCTGTTCAATATGCTTTTTTATGTACTCGTTCCGGCTGATGCCTTTTCTTTTTGCAAGTTCATCTATTTTTTTAATGGCAACAGGATCTATTCCTCTTATGCATACATCCATTACTTTCTCCTTTCTTTGTATATTGCATTTTAAGTATATTTTATATGCTTCTATAATAATTCTTTTACAATATAATTACAACACTTTTGGTGCAATTAATACCTAAATCCACACCTTTAACAGTGTTAAAAGTGTGGATTTAGGAGCATAAGCGATAGCACGGAAACGTTAGGCACTGCCTAACTATCAACGTAGTTGATATCAGTTTCCTCTTATGCTCTTTTTCTCACCGCCATGCTTGTGAGAAACTTTACACTACTCCCCGGCTGCGCCGCCTTCAAAAGAAAAAATCAATATCTCAAGGCTCAAAAAAAAGTACCACCAAAACTTTGATGATACTTTTTGCTTTAGTTTATTGAATTTTTCTAAAATCTTTTTAGAAACTTAAGTACACTTCATAATCTCCGTCATACTCATCTTCAGCATTTTCAGCTTCTTCCATGTTATCAAACTCCCCTAAGATCTCATAAGAGGGCTTTTCAATTAACTCAATGTTAATCTTTGAGAATTCCTCGATGTCTCCACCTACTATAAATTCATCATCTTCATCATATTCATTTTTTTCAATGTAGTATTCTTCAACAAGATAGTATGTTCCAGCACTTCCGGATAATTTTCTAATATCAGTTTTAAATTCCCTTAACTTGGCCTTGGCTTCATTCAAACTAAATTCATCAAAGACTTCTATTAATTCTTGATCTACATCATCACAACTTAAAGTTACTCCTTCCCTGATGTCTTTTCTGTTTCTGTATAATACCTCTATTGAACTTTTCATAATCTCGTATTTTATGTTCCTGCCAATCGTCTCAACAGTCCAGGTAGAGCCATTATCCAGTTCGCTGCTGTTTCTATTTAACGCTTCAGCCAGTTCATCTAAATTTTCGGCATTTGTAATTTCGTTTTTTCTTTCAAGTTCATCTTCACTTAGATTTTTCAACTCTTCGAAAGGTGCCAAATAAAAAGACTTTGCATCCTCTAAATTATCAAAACTAATTTCCTTATCAAAACTATTTTTTAATATCTTGATTATCATTTCTTATTTCCTCCTAAATAAAATCTAATTTCTAAGCGATACTGCATATTCTCTTGCCGGTTAAAGGGGCTTTGAATATCTGTTGTCATTTCTTTGTACATATTTACCTCTTTCCTATGCCTTCACATAATTACTTTTATTTTTGTATTGCATTTATTATACAATACTTTTACGATAAAAGCTTCAAAAATGTTTCTAAAACCATATATATAAACATCAAAACTGATGCTGCAACATGCATATTTATTTTTAATTCTTTTTTCCTCTGTTCTCTTGTCATTGTTTTTTCCTCCTCTACGCTGTTTTCTTTAATTTGTATTGTCTGAAATATTCATGAAGCACTAATTCATTTAATGCCCTATATGATTCCGGTGTCGGCATACTCACCACTTCATGATAGTTTCCCCAGGCATCTTTTTTCTTTGGCATTGAAACATAAAGCCCATTTTCACCTTCCATTACACGTATTCTGTTAATTCGCATTTTTCCATCTATCACAACTGTTGCATAAGCTTTCTGTTTACCTCTTTCGTCTATGAATAGATTAACTTCCATGCCTTTTGTGTAAGGCTCATTTAGGATTGAAATTCTATTCATGTATTCTTTCATTATTAATACCGTAACTTTATCTCTTTCTTCCTTTGAATTAAAAAGAGCAAAATCCTGAAAATCTCCATTTTCCCTTTTTATGCTAGGCATTAAAACACACAATCCATTTTTTCCGGACACAAGATTTACATCATTTACTAAAAACATATTGTTTACCAGCAAAGTAGATCTTGCCACAATACCTCCGTTATCTATTTTCTTATCAGCATTTCTGCCTATTTTCATATCTGTTACCTTAATTTCCATTTTTTCCTTCTTTCTGCCCTCGTAACCTCCGGGGCGGGAATTATATTATAAAATCTGTACTATAATGTCTCTAATCATTGATGTCCCGGAATCAGCTGCAACATCCGCCATTTTTATGCTTCCATTTTCAAAAGTTGCCTTAACCGTTTCCGTTTTTCTGTTGTAATCCAGTTTTTTCAGGTCACTCAAATTTCCGGTTGCTTTCAATGTTTTTGTAAGCAAATCGCATATAAGTTGTAAATCTTCCATTTCGTCACTCC
>ERZ857801.600-NODE-600-length-47283-cov-3.111967_pt1 | contig 47283 bp, 44 predicted proteins | sample MGYA00519762_ERZ857801 | MGnify/ENA primary metagenome ERZ857801 (study PRJEB31778, sample SAMEA3449368) | human gut metagenome | biome: human gut; feature: human-associated habitat; material: faeces | place: United Kingdom | collected 2010/2012 ...
CACAATGGAGTAGATTTTCACATGGTTTCCGAAATTAAAGGAAAGAAAGAACCAGCTTGCCGGAACGCTAAGCGGCGGGGAGCAACAGATGGTTGCTTTTTCAAGAGGTATGATGGGACTTCCGCGGCTTCTGATGATGGATGAGCCTTCGCTTGGACTTGCACCGAATATCGTAGACAATATCTTCAGTATTGCGAAGGGAATTGCCAAGGAGTCAGGGCTTACTATTATTTTGGTAGAGCAGGACGTCCGTAAAGCGCTGAAAATTGCAAACAGAGGGTATGTAGTTGAAAACGGGCAGATTACACTGGAAGGAACAGCAGAGCAATTGATGAATGATCCGGAAGTAAAGAAAGCATATCTTGGAGTATAGGCTCTGCCGGATAAGCTGAAAAGCAGTCGACTGGTTATGAGCAAGCTACATGCGGGTCGTAGTATCCGCTTGACTAAGAAAGGAGAAAAGGGATGAAAAAGAGAATATTAGCAGTAGTGTGCGCATGTGCATTAACAGTATCTATGCTTATGGGATGTGGAGGAAAAGAAGAATCCGGCGGTTCCGGAGGGGACAGTGGAGACACGATTAAAATCGGTACACTGTATCCTCTGACAGGAGATGTGGCATCCATCGGACAGAATATTATGCGAGGTGTAGAATTTGCGGTAGATGAAATCAATGAAAAAGGCGGAATTGACGGAAAGCAGATTGAAATTGTACAGGGCGACTCTGCGGGCGATACAAAGACAGGAATGGCAGAAGCAGAACGTTTGATTACACAGGAGAACGTAGTGGCAATTCTCGGTGCATACCAGAGTAGTGTAACAGAGGTTGTGGCACAGGTGACAGAGCGCTATCAGGTTCCTCTTTTGACGGCGATCTCCACAGCAGATTCTCTGACAGAGAGTGGATATCAGTATTTCTTCAGACTGGCTCCGACAAATAGTATGTTCCTGCGTGACATGATTCAGTCTGTTGTAGATTTTTCAGGCCAGAATCCAGAAGTAAAGGCAGGCAGTATTGCGGTATGTGCAGACAACACATTATTGGGACAGGAGACGGCAGAATGGGCAAAATATTTTGCAGAAGAACAAGGAATTGAATATTTGGGAGAGGTGCTCTATACGAAAGGGGCAGCAGATCTTTCTTCAGAAGTCGTGCAGTTAAAGGATTTGAATCCAGATGTACTGGTTGTAGATAATTATATATCTGATGGGATCTTGTTGACAAAAACAATGGCGGAGCAAGGTTATAAACCAAGCATTATGATCGGAAAGGCAACGGCGTATATCGATCCGTCTTATATACCGGCAGTTGGAAATGCGTGCAACGGAATCGTCACAGCGGCAGAGTTTAACCCGGGAACAAAGGGCAAAGAGATTTCAGATGCTTTTGAAAAAGAGTATGAGGTGGCAATGAACGGACATTCCGCAGAGGCTTATACAGCAGTATGGGTATTAAAAACAGCGATAGAGGAAGCTGGAAAGGCAGATCGCGAAGCAATCAAAGATGCATTGACAAATGTAAAGATTGAAGGCTCTTTCCCGGGTGGAGAAGAGATTATTCTTCCTTACGATACAATCGAATTCAGCAATATGGACATGAACGGACAGGAACACACAAATACAAACGGCGGGGCAACACTTACCATTCTGCAGATTCAGGATGGAGAGTACAAGACCGTGTGGCCACTAGAGATAGCAGATGCAGAGCTTCAGTATCCTGCATCTTATGAATAAATAAAGGACGAGAAGAATATGCAGTAAGTTTGGAGGCGAAAGCGGCATGAAATTATTAGAAGGAAAAGTGGCAGTAGTAACAGGCTCTGCACGGGGAATTGGATTTGGCATTGCAAAAGTGCTTTCAGAGAAAGGCGCACGCATTGTCATTACAGATGTAATGGAAGAAGCTGCGAAGGAAGCGGCAGAAAAACTAAAAGAAGCAGGTGGAGACGCGATTTACGTTGTCAGTGATGTGTCCAAAAAAGAGGACGCGGATAAAATATTTGAGAAGACTATCGAGGCATATGGACAATTAGATATTTTAGTAAATAATGCAGGAATCAATCGGGATATGATGGCACACAAGATGACAGAAGAAGCGTGGGATGCTGTAATCGGCGTCAACCTGACAGGCGTATACCACTGTATTCGATCTGTGCTGCCTTATATGAGAGAACGTGAATACGGACGAATTATCAATATTTCTTCTGCTGGATGGCAGGGAAATATCGGACAGGCAAACTATTCAGCGGCAAAGGCAGGAGTGATCGGGTTGACAAAAACAATCGCCAAAGAAAATGCGAAGAAAGGAATCACCTGCAATGCAATCTGCCCCGGATTTATTGAGACGACAATGACAACCAGTATTCCAGAGAAAGCATGGAATATTATGGTATCTAAGATTCCGATGGGATATGTAGGAAAACCGGAAGATGTCGGCAAAGCAATCGCATTTCTGGCGTCAGATGAGGCGGCATATATTACCGCTGAGGTTATGAATGTAGGCGGCGGTATGGTTCTGTAAGCAGAGAAAGAAACAGTGGATATAAGGAAAAACGACAGAAGGGAGAATAAAAAATGCGTGAAGAGATTGTACTTGTATCAGGTGCCAGGACGGCGGTTGGAAGCTTTGGCGGCTCATTAAAACAGTTCGAGACAAGTGATTTAGGAGCTATGGCAGTGAAGGAAGCTGTTTTAAGAGCAGGTTTGAAGCCGGAGGACATCGACGAAGTGGTGATGGGCTGTGTAGGACAGTTCGCAGAGAATGCATTTATGGCAAGGCTGTGTTCATTAAAGGCGGGGATTCCTGTAGAAGCAGGTGCATTGACTGTAAACAGGTTGTGTTCATCGGGATTGCAGGCCATTGTGACGGCAGCGATGGAAATCGACAATGGATTTGCAGAAATTGCGGCAGCAGGCGGCGCAGAGAGTATGAGCAATCTTCCTTATTATGTGAGGAAAGCGAGATTTGGCTATCGTATGGGGCATGGAGAATTGGAGGACGGGTTGATTACAGCGTTGTCCGATCCAATGACAAGAGATCATATGGGAATTACAGCGGAGAATATCGCGGCAAAATTTAATATTACAAGGGAAGACCAGGATACATACGCCTATGGCAGTCAAATGAAAGCCGCGGCAGCAAAAAGAGAAGGCAGATTTAAAGAAGAGATTATTCCGGTGGAAGTAAAGGTAAGTAAAAAGGAGACGAAGATTTTCGCAGAAGACGAATTTATACGGGAGGACAGTACACTTGAAAAGCTAGCAAAGCTACGTCCGGCATTTAAAAAGGATGGTACGGTCACTGCGGGAAATGCATCTGGAATCAATGATTGTGGAGCTGCTGTTATCGTGATGAAGGCAGCGGAGGCAGCAAAAAGAGGAATCAAACCGATTGTAAGAATCGTGGATACCGCAGTAGCAGGGGTAGATCCGGCATATATGGGGCTTGGCCCTATTCCGGCAGTAAAAAAACTCTGGGAAAAAACAGGAATCAAGGATGAGCAGATTGGATTGTATGAATTGAATGAAGCGTTTGCTGCGCAAGCTCTTGCCTGCATCAGAGAACTGAAGCTGAATCCGGATAAAGTAAATGTAAATGGAAGCGGCATCTCCATCGGACATCCGATTGGCGCGACCGGCTGTATGATTACAATTAAACTGATGAATGAGATGGTACGGCGCCATGAGAAATACGGAGTGGCAACACTTTGTATCGGCGGCGGACAGGGGCTGGCAGTATTGTTCGAACTGATGGAATAGAAGACAGTGAAGTACAGGAGCAGTTTATAGATGGATATGAACTGCTCCTCTATATTCCAGGGGGAAAACAAAATGGAAATGAGAAATTTATATGATACTTTGAAAAACACGGCAGAAAAATATCCGGGTAAAACGGGCATTGCAGATGAAGAAGAAAGTATTACTTACGCGGAACTTTTAAAACGTACAGATAATCTGGCAGCATATTTTACAGACAAAATAGGGCTGAAAAAAGGAATGAGGGCGGGAATTGCCATGTTAAACAGTGTGCAGTATGTAGTTTGTGTCTATGCGGCGGCGAAAATTGGCATTGCCCTGGTGTTAGTTAACGTGAAGCTTCATGCTAAGGAAATTGCATATATATTGGAGGACACACAGACAGAATATATTATTCTTCAATCAAAGATATGGGAGAAGATTTCCCATGAAGTAAATCATACACGAGTAAAGAATCTTATTCTAGAGGCAAACGTAGTATGCGAACATATGGAAAATTACAAAATTTATAATCTGGCAGAAGGGATACAGTACCAGGGAAAAGCAAAGACGCATCCGGTAGAAGAAAAGCAGGATGTACCAGAACCAGAGGATACGATGGCGGTTTTATATACATCAGGGACGAGTGGTGTGCCAAAAGGGGTAGAACTGTGTCACCGCGCGATATTGGAGACAGTAATTTCTTATAAGAAATTACTGCGGCTGGATGCAGAACAGAGTACATTACTGGCAGTGCCACTGTTTCATGTGACGGGTTTTTCCTGCATTATGGCACTTTTCATTTATATTGGCGGGTTTATGCGAATTCTTCCTTCTTTTCATTCGAGGCGGGCGGCAGCTATCCTTTCAGAAGAACACATCAAACATTTTCATGCAGTGCCTACGATCTATCAGATGCTTGTGAATGTAATAGACAGAGAATATGACCTTTCTGGCTTAGAATCTGCAGTTTGCGGGGGCGGGTATATTGAGGACCGATTGATGGAACAGTTTCAGGCGATTGCGCCGAACGTGCGATTCCATCCTGCTTATGGGATGACAGAAACGGCGGGTGGAGGCGTACTGTTTCCAGAAAATTATCTTGAAAGCTCTAAGCGGGGGTCTGCAGGAAAGGTAATGGAAAACTGTGAGATTACTATATTTGATGAGAGGAATCGAGAACTTCCTGTTGGAGAGATAGGGCAGATTGCTTTTCGCGGGCCTATGATTATCAGACAATATCTGCATGGGACAAAGGAGGAAAGCTTCATTGGAGACTGGCTGCTGTCCGGTGATGTGGGAAAATTGGACACAGACGGATATATCTATGTGCTTGGCAGACTGAAATCGATGATAAACAGAGGCGGTGAAAAAATCTATTCTCGTTTTGTCGAGAGAGAAATCTGCGCCTTTTCAAAGGTAAACCAATGTATGGTATTTCCGGTGGAGGATTCCCTGTACGGAGAGGTACCGGGGTGTGTGATCGTACCGGAAAAGAATGTAAGCATTACAGAACAGGAAGTAAGAGCATTCTTAAAAGAGAGAATACAGAAAACGGAAATTCCACAATATATTGAATTCTGGGATACTCTTCCCAATACGGCAAGTGGAAAGGTAAAGGTTGCATATCTTACCAGTCTGTTTTCCGAAAAATACAGCGTGAAGGAGGAAAAAGAAAAGTGAAACATCCGGTTTTTATTTCCGCACAGCAGGCAGCGGATATGATACAGAGTAAAACAACACTGTGTACCATTGGAATGACATTGGTATCAGCAAGTGAAAGTATTTTAAAGGCAGTAGAGAAAAAATATTTGGAGACAGGAATACCGAACGGGTTGACGTATCTGCATACATGCGGACAGTCTGACAGAAAGAATGGGAAGGCACATCTGGCACACGAGGGATTGATAAAAAGAGTAATAGGAGGACACTGGGGGCTTTGTCCGCCTTTTATGAAACTGATTTCTGAAAATAAAATCGAAGCTTACAACCTGCCGCAGGGACAGATGGCGAATATGTTTCACAGCATGGCGCTTAGAGAGCCGGGCAAGATAAGTAAAATAGGACTTGGAACATACATAGATCCGCGTATCGAAGGTGGAAAGATGAACGCGGTGACAAAGGAAAAAGAAGACATTGTAAATGTGATTACAATAGACGGAGAAGAGTATCTGCAATATAAGCCAGTTCCTATCGATACGTTGATTATCCGCGGGACTTACTGTGACGAGAACGGAAATATTACGACAGAGCATGAGGCGATGGTCTTGGAAGTATTGCCGGCTGTGATGGCGACGAAACGTTATAACGGAAAAGTGATCTGCCAGGTGGAGAAAGTATTGAGAAATGGAACGATTGATCCGAAGAAGGTAACAGTTCCAGGCGTGTTAGTTGACGCAATTGTAGTGTGTGACAATCCGCTGGAGGATCACAGGCAGACTTCCTCTTGGTATTATGATCCTTCCTACAGTGGACAGGTATTTGGACAGGAATCCACTGTCGAACCGATTCCGATGAGTGTACGCAAAATCATAGGCAGACGTGCGCTTATGACTCTGGTTCCTGATGTGATTATCAATGTGGGAACAGGGATTCCCAATGACGTGATTGGCCCGATTATGGCAGAAGAAGGGATTGCACAGGATGTCACGATTACAGTGGAGTCTGGTATATATGGAGGAGTACCGGCAGGAGGGATTGATTTTGGAATTTCCAGAAATCCACAAGCGTTGATTCCCCATGACAGGCAATTTGAATATTACAACGGGGCAGGTATTGACTATACATTTATGGGAGCAGGAGAGATGGATGCCAGCGGTAATGTAAATGCAACGAGGATGGGAGACAGGGCGCCTGGAGCAGGGGGATTTATTGATATAACCAGCACAGCACAAAACGTTATATTCTGCTCCACATTTACAGGAGGAGGACTGGAAGTCGAGTATGGCGAACAGGGATTACATATTGTCAAAGAAGGAAAATTCAAAAAACTGGTAAAAAATGTACAGCAGATTTCTTATAATGGAGAGCTTGCCTATCAGAGAGGGCAAAAGATGTATTATGTGACAGAACGGGCGGTATTTTGTCTGACGGAGAAGGGGCCGGAGCTGATTGAGATTGCCAGAGGAGTGGACTTGGAAAAGGACATTTTGGGACAGATGGAATTCAGACCTCTGATATCAGACAATCTGATTTACACAGATACCTGTCTCTATATGCCAGAACGTTTTGGACTGAAGGAAAGAATTTATGAGAATGGAAAGAAGGAGGCGTAGAAAATGAAACCACTTAGATTACATCATGTAGGAATCATTATGCCGACAATGGAGAAAGCAGAGATGTTTTTGGAACAGTTTGGTTTAGAGAAAGATTACATGGAATATGTAGAAGCCTACCATGCATACTGTCTTTTTACAAAATATACAAAAGAAGAAAGTCCTGTAGAACTGATTATTCCAACAGAAGGGGTTCTTACCGAATATAGAGAAGGAAAAGGAGGATTACACCATATTGCATTTGAAGTGGAGGATGTAAGAAAGGCAAGAGAAGAATATGAAGCAAAAGGACTTCAGATGTTGGAAGAAAATCCGGTGACAGGAGCAGGAGGGATCATTGTTAATTTCCTAAGACCGAGGTATGGATTTGGCGTACTGGTAGAATTTGTCCAGAGAACGAAATAGAAATACTACTGTTAGAAAAAGAAGGTATCCCAAAGCAGGATGCCTTCTTTTCAAATTAGGAAGAATTATTCATGGAAGCCGTCAAAATAAAGTGCGATGATAAGGGGAACAGCTTCCTCAAGTATTCTTGGATCATAGCCTGTCAGCAGTTTCATTTTAGACAGGCGGTATTGCAGTGTATTTTTATGTATGAACAACTCTTCGGATATTTTTGAGATAGAGCCATTGTTTTTTACATAGCTTTTCATACATTGCAGAATTTCCGACTTCTGATTCATACTACATTTTTTAAATATTTCATTGAGAAAGGCTTCTCTTTTTGGCGCGGAAATATTAATCAAAAGCATAGATATATCCGTTTTCGTATAAATGCGGGCTTTTTCTTGTTTTTCTATTTTTGCCATATGACATGCCATATTGGCTTCCTGATAAGATTTACGAAGCCCTGTTTTATCGGTGCTGACGCCTCCTATACCACAGAAGAGGCGGCATTTATACAGTCCGCGCAGTTTCGATGTTACATTGTCGAGAATACCGGATACAAGTTCTTCTTCTTTTGCATTGTGTACGATGATGATTTTCATTCCCAGGCGTACAATGAGAGGATGGAGATCGGAATGGATTTCCCGTTTAATTCTGGCGAGAAGGTTTTCAAGATTTTGTTGTTCCTGCTCCTTCGAATAATTTTCTTCCGTACATATCTGGAGTACACTTATGATTTTGGGTTCATTTACATTGATATGTAGCATTTCACTTTCCAATTCATTCTTTTCACTGTCGTCTCCAAATAAAAGTTCAATGAGAAAAGAACGTTCCAGTTCTTCAACGGCAAGCTTCTGATTATTTTTATACCAGTCGAGGATCAGAATTTCCGTCATCTTTTTAATTACAACGCCCAGGGTTCGGACGTCATCTACATCCCCTGTAATACCTACGACGCCGATAATCTCATCTTTGATTACCAGAGGAAGATTGATTCCCTTTTTCATACCCTGGCAATCTTTTTCTACAATTAATTCCGGAAGCTGGCTTTCCATTAGATTTACAGCGCCCACATGAAGGGCGCCAATCCTCTGTGGATCGGTACTCGCAATAATACAGCCTGTCCGATCCATGATATTTACATCATTTTTAATTGTGGCGCCAACTTCTTCTGCAATTCTTTGCATTTGTATTTTTGGAATAACCATTATTTTCCCAGAAATCCGCCGTCAACTGGGATAACAGCCCCTGAAATATAGGCGGAAGCATCAGAGGCGAGAAAGACAACCAAGCCGGACAAATCTTCGGGTTTCCCCCAGCGGCCCATCGGAATACGGGAGGTGATTTCATTGTATTGTGCCGGATTGACTTCCTTCATATTTTGCGTCAATTCTGTCGCCATATATCCAGGGGCTATGGCATTAACGTTGATTCCCTGGGAGGCCCATTCGTTGGATAATGCTTTGGTAATCTGGGAGACACCTGCTTTACTGGCAGAATAGGCGGGGATAAGGACACTGCCGAAAAAGGAGGTCATGGATGAGATGTTTATGATTTTTCCGTAATGTTGGTTCAACATAGTTTTTCCTGCCGCCTGGCACATATAAAAAACTGCGCTTAGATTAATATCTAAGATTTTTTGCCATCTGTCCTGCGGAAAATCTGCGGCCGGACATCTATATTGGATTCCTGCCCCATTAAGCAGAATATCAACCCTGCCGTTTAACTTGTCCAGACATGCGTTGTAGATACTGTTCAGAGATGAGAAATCGGATAAATCTCCTTTTACAGCATGTACGGGGGCACCAGAAGCTTCCATTATATCGGCGGATTCAAAAACCGAGTCCAGGATATCGAGCAATACAACTTCAGTGCCTGCATCATGGAGCGCCTGTGCCATTTTGTTGCACAATCCTTTTGCGCCGCCTGTGACAATCGCCTTTCTCCCCTCCAGACTGAAGTTTTCTTTAAAAATATCCATAAAATTCCTCCCTTTCCATAATTTGTTATTAGATTATTATAGAAAAAGAAAAATATAGAAACAATGTTCCAGAATCCCAAAAAAAACCAGGAAAATTTAGTACCGATAACGGAAAAAATTGGCTTCACGCTGTTATGTATTTCCAATTGGAAGTCAACAAGTCTTTCTGATTGGAATTAGCTACAGTGTGAAGCCTCTTTTTATTGGAAGAACTGTGCCGCCGCTTTTACGAGATATTCGGTATCCTTTACTCCTGCCGTCTCATAAGGAGAGTGCATAGCAAGCTGAGGAAGACCGATATCTACAGCACGGATCGCCACCTGCGTACTGGAGATATTACCAAGGGTAGAACCTCCCGCCATGTCGGAACGGTTTACAAAAGTCTGTACCGGTACGCCTGCCCTGTGACAGAGGTCTTTAAACATAGCAGAGGAAATGGCATCTGTGCAGTATTTTTGGTTGGCGTTATATTTTATAACAATTCCTTCATTTAAATAAGGGCGGTTGGAAGGATCTGTTTTATCTGTAAAGTTGGGGTGAACGGCATGCGCATTGTCTGCTGAAATCATAAAGCTTTTTGCTATTTGGATAAGATACTCTTCCTTTGAAAATCCAAGAGAAGTATTGATTCTGGTAAGCGTATCGTATAGAAAGGTAGAGGCTGCGCCCTGCCTGGTTTGGCTTCCGGTTTCCTCATTGTCCAGCACACAGTGTACGGCGAGAGAGGTGGCCTTTTCACCTGCAAGAAAGCCTTTTAGGGAAGCAAAGGCACATTGCAGATCGTCCAGACGTCCGCTGGAGATAAATTCGTTGTCAGCTCCCCAGATGGTTCCCTCCTGCCGGTTGTATAAAAAGAGATCATGCCCCAGTATTTCCTCTTCTTTTACTTCGGCAGCCTCTGCAATCTGTTTCAAAAATGAGCTGTTCGCCGAGGTCGTTTTATAAAGTGGGAGAAGATCCTTCTGAGCGTTGTATTTATATCCGTCGTTGGCTTCCCGATTCATATGAATAGCAAGGTTGGGAATCAGAACCAGATCTCTGTCAATATTTATAAGCTTAGAAAGGAATTGTCCGCCTGCTTTAATGACCACCCTGCCTGCCACAGAAAGAGGGCGATCAAGCCAGGGAGCACAGAGCATTCCGCCATAGCGTTCCACGTTCAATTTTACATATTTATTTTCTACGGTAATTTCCGGATTTTCTTTGATTTTAAAGGACGGAGAATCGCTGTGAGATGCCAGAATACGATACCCGTCTATCGATTTTTCAGGAATGGAAAAGGCAATCAGTGAGGAGGAGTTTCTTGTGACGAAATAGTGTCCACCTTTTTCCAAATTCCATTTTTCATGCTCCTTTAATTCATAGAAGCTTTCCTGACGCAGTATTTTTCCCATTTCATAGACTGCATGAAAGCTGGTTGGACTTTGTTTTAGAAAGTGAAGAAGCTCCTGAGCAGTTTTCTGATACATATTCATACCTCCTGGTAAACGTTAATTCTTAACGGCTTTGCCGCCGCCGAGCTTTGGAGTGAGAATGTGCAAAGCACATTCTTTTATAAAGTGTCAAGAATGAATAAGTCTAGATATATCCTTTCTATACAACAGGATTCCCACAAGCATAGTTAAAAATTCTGCCGCCGGAAATGCGAGCCAGATTCCGGTGCTTCCAAACAAGAGTGGAAGAAGGTATACAAAAGCGACAACCAGAATACAGCCGCGCAGGAGGCATAGGGCAAGAGAGTGTATTGCCTTTGCCACAGATTGAAAATAACAAATGAACACCATATTGATGCCCAGGAAAAGAAATCCGGTAAAGTAAATGCGGACGGCAGGTGCAGCGAGGGAAAGAATTTCTGTGGCAGGATCCAGGAAAATATAGGTAAACAGGTTTGGGACAAGGAGTCCCGGAATAAGCGGAAGCATGCAGACAATCAGGGAGGTCCATATAGAAAGAGACTGGATTCTCAGAATCCGTTTCGTAAGCCCTGCTCCATGATTGCTGGAAAGGATCGGCTGTGCTGCCTGTTCTATACCTTTATACAGACAGGTAACGACAATGGCAGTGTTGCTGATGATACCATATACACTGACGCCGGTGTTTCCTAAGTAGTGAAGGAGCTGCTGGTTAAAGATAAATATAGTGAATCCGGAGGCAATCTCAATTACAAAACTGGTAAAACCGTTAGCAAAGATTTTTCCGAGAAAAACCGGTGAGAAAGCTTTTAGAGAAAATGCAAGCTGGTTTTTGGATGAGAAAAAATGGGTACAGAGAATAAGCACAGTCAAAGAAGAGCCGATGACTGTGGCAAGCGCCGCACCTTTCATTCCCATATCAAGAGGAAATACAAAGAGATAGTCCAGTATAATATTAGTGACGCCTCCAGTGATAACTGCATTCATAGACAGCTTTGGGGCGCCGTCATTGCGTACAAATGTCTGTAAAAAGGAAGAAAAGAAGAATACGCCCATTCCCCAGATAATATATGGGATGTAGTCCATAATATATGTAAAAGTATCTTCTGTCGCTCCGAGAAGCCAGGCAATGTCCTCCATAAATAAAACACAGAAGACCAGAGAGATAATCCAAAGGATAAAAGTGAAAATCAAAGCAGTGCTAAAGAACGCATTCCCCTCCGCTTTTTTACCTTTTCCGCGGGCAATGGACATCAAAACGGAGCCTCCTACACCACAGAGGAGCCCCATTCCAAAGAAAATGTTATAGACAGGCAACGCAATATTTAAGGCGGCAAGACCGATTGCGCCCAATCTTTGTCCGATAATGATTGTGTCCGCTAGTACATAGATAGAAGTCACCATAGTTCCGCAGATAGCAGGGAAGAGATAATGCAGAAATACCTGGCGTACGGGTTTGGTGATAAAATCATTTGTATTCATATGAACCCCTCCTTTTTTATCCATTTCAACTGACTGTAAGGATAACACAGAAAACATTTTGCTACAAGCAGAAAAGCATAGGAAATCTGAATGTGAAAAATCTATTTAAAAATGAGAATAACTTAATTTAATTTTAATCTAAAGGGTGTATACTCTTAAGACAGGAGAATACATAGGTCAAAAACTGCAGGCAATAATTCTTGCCAATAGGAAAATGAAAAGGGTATACTAAAAAAATGAGGTGATTTTATGCGGATTTTGATTGCAGAGGATGAAAAAAGCTTGAATCAGATAATTGCAGCCAGATTAAAAGAGGAACATTACAGCGTAGACGCCTGCTTTGACGGAGAAGAGGCGCTGGACTATATTGCCGGCGCGCAGTATGATGCGGTGATATTGGATATTATGATGCCAAAAAAGGATGGACTGTCTGTTCTAAAGACACTGCGCAGGCAGAATAAGAATACGCCTGTACTTCTGCTGACAGCAAAAGACAGTATAGAAGACAGAGTAAAGGGACTGGACGCAGGAGCGAATGATTATCTGGTAAAGCCGTTCGCTTTTGAGGAATTGCTTGCAAGAATACGGGTGTTGCTTAGAAGACCCGATACAGCAGAGAATTCTTGCTACCAGGAGGGAGGCCTTGAGGTGCATACAGATACGCACCAGGTGCTAAGAGATGGGAAAGAGATTCAGCTTTCTGGAAAGGAATTTTCCTTGCTGCGGTATATGATACAGAATAAAGGAATTGTGTTATCCAGGGAGAAATTAGCGCAGCATCTCTGGAATTATGACTATGCGGGCGGTTCCAATGTAATTGATGTCTATATACGGTACCTGCGCAAAAAGATCGATGAAGGATATGAAAAGAAGTTGATTCATACAGTGCGAGGAACCGGATATATATTAAAGGAGAGAGAATGAGAAAACTGTCTTTAAAAGTAAAGCTGACGATTGTATATACGCTTTTTATGATTCTGGTTACCTGTACGGCGCTTGGAATCTTATTTTCTTTAAGTTCGCGGGAAGTGTTGACTTCCACACAAAATCAGTTGGAAACTCGAGTACAGGAGAGCGTAGAGGATATAGAAGCGGAAGATGGAAAGGTAGAGGTAGACGCAGACTTTTATTCTGTGGAGAATGGAATCTATCTTGCAGTATATGAAAAAGACGGGTATTTCCTGTACGGAAAGGTACCTTATGGATTTGATGAACAGCCAGAATTTTCCGATGGAGAGATACGCAGAATACGCGAAAAGAATAGAGAATGGTATGTGTACGATCTCTCTTACCGACCGGAGAAAGGAAAGACGGTATATATAAGAGGGATAACGTCCGTTACAGACGCAGAAGAAAGCTTTCGGATTACCCTGCGTTTTTCCATGATTATACTTCCGCTATTGGCAGGAGTAGAGGCATTTATCGGTTATCGCTTTACGAGACGGACGCTTCTGCCCGTAAAGAAAATAACGGAAACTGTACAGGACATTCGTACAGATGCGGATCTGTCAAGGCGGGTAGAGCTGACAAAGGGACGGGAGCATGGAAGAGACGAAATGTATCATCTGGCGCATACATTTGACCAGATGCTTGGACAGCTTGAGGGTGTTTTTCAAAGGGAGAAGCAGTTTACGTCGGACGTGTCCCATGAACTGCGTACGCCGGTCAGCGTGATATTGGCGCAGTGCGAGGCATGTCTTTCTGATCAGGAACTATCTGAAAGGCAGAAAGAACCGATCAGGCTGATAGAGAGAAAAGCACAAGAGATGGCAGGAATGATTTCGAATCTGCTTTTACTGTCCCGCGCAGACGAAGGCAGGCAGAAGCTGAATAAAGAACGCCTGAACATAAGTGAGCTGACACAGATAATAGCAGAAGAACAGCAGCTGCTTGCAGAGGAAAAGAACGTGAAGATCTATACAGATATTGCTCCAGATATTTTTGCGCAAGTGGATGAGAGCTTTTATATCCGTCTGCTGGTGAATCTCATTTCTAATGCTGTGACATACAGCAAGGAGAAAGGAACAGTAAAAATATCTTTAAAGAAGAGAGGGGAAGAAATTGCGGGTATGGTGGAGGATGACGGAATCGGAATTGCGCCAAAGGACTTGCCATATATCTGGGAACGGTTTTACCGTGCAGATACCTCACGTACAGACAGTAGTCATTCTGGACTGGGTCTTTCTATGGTAAAGTGGATTGTTGAGGCACACGGCGGAAGAATCGAGGTAGAGAGTGAACAGGGAAAAGGAAGTAAATTTATATTTTATCTTCCTCTTTAATCTTTCTTTAATGTTTCTTGGATATACTGATAGCAGATAAATAAAAGAACAAAGTTTAGGAAGGAGAAAAATTGTATGATAAAAAAATATATGACGGCGGCGCTGGTTTCAGTTATGGTCTTAGGAGCACTGACAGGATGTGGAATTGGAGGCGGCAAAGATATAGGAAAAGATGCCGCGCTGGAGGCTGCATTAAATGATGCGGGAGTAAAAGAAGAAGACACTACGAGGCTGAAGGTTTCAGAAGATAGGGATGATGGAAGAAAAACCTATGAGATTCGGTTTGATGTAAATGGCAAAGGGTATGAATATGAGATAGACGCGACGGACGGCGATATTTTAAGCGTGGATACAGAGACAATTCAGAATTCGACAGTACAAAATAATACACAGGGGAAAGATGGTTCGGGAAATGAAAATACCGCAGGTAGCCAGTCAGAGCAAACACAGAACGGAACCGGCAGTACAGAACAAAATGGAACCGGCAATGCGGCACAGAACGGTACCGGTAATACAGCACAGAATTCTTCAAACGTAGCGCTTAGTATGGAAGAAGCAATACAAATTGCTCTCGAAAGAGTGCCTGGTGCGACAGACAGAGATGTGAGAATAGAACTGGATTTTGACGACGGGCAGTACAAATATGAAGGGGATATTATTCACGAGCAGAGAGAGTACGATTTTGAAATAGACGCAAATACAGGGACTGTTCTGGAATGGAGTGAAGAAAGAAGATAAAAATAAGGGCAGGCAGGGGAATACGAAATTCGGATTAAGATTTACCTGCCTGCTCTTTTATTCTGATAAAATTAAAAAGTGAAAGGAAATAGAAAAACTTGGAAAAAGAGGTCAACAAAAAGCAGTTTATAGTTTGACGAAAAGCAAAATTTGAGGTATAATTTAGGAGTTGCATGAATAATATATGCAGTGGAAGCACGTAAGCAACCAAAGGACGGTTGCTAAGTACAGTCAAGGAAACATCGCCTTGTAAATTCGAAAGAACCTCATTAACAGTGGCGATGTGGTTCGCACATAAGTGCCTAAAAAACAGACACTAAGTGCTCATACTCAGGCGCAGTAGCCAAGTGGTAAGGCGTGGGTCTGCAACACCCTGATTCACCGGTTCAAATCCGGTCTGCGCCTCTTGTCAGGCACCCAGAAATGCTTGAAAATCAAGCATTTCTGGGTGTTCTTCTTTTTTATTTCATTGTACAAATTCTATATAGCAATAGCATAAGTGGTGAAAGCGCCCTGTCTATATAATTTATTGCAGAAACAAAGGTTCAAATATATAAGAAGTTGACAATAATAAAAATGCAGAAGTAAATACAATAGATAAGGTATGTAACATACTGGATTGTAAGGTTGAGGATATTATGAGACATTATCCAGATGACAACACATTTTGCGTAATTGGAGATTAAAAAGAACAGTGTTTGACAAGATAAGTTTGTTTTGCTAAAATAAGAATAGAAAAAGGCACTACCGATAAGCGGTTAGTCCCAAATTTTTTTAGCTACAAAAAGTAACCGCAATCCTTTGGCTGAGGGGCGGTTACTTTTTTGTATGATTGATATATGCGACTAATATTGTTACAACGATACTAAGTATCATTAATACAATAGAGAGCATTTCAAAATCACTCATAAGTTTGCCCTCCTTTCCGCAGATTTCTCTTTACAGAGATTTCTATGTAATCAGAGGGTTCAGTCCCTCCGTAGAAGGACTAACCGCCTACCGTTTTTCTGATAGTGCCTAATTTATTCTAGCAAAAATAACATTTTCTGACAAGGAAAAATGCAGGTTTTAAAAACTATATAAAAGAAAATGAAAAAGTTGTACAAATCTTGTACAGTAATAGCAGAAGTGGCGCAACCCTCCCTTCTATACGGCTTTTTTGGTAGGTGCAGAGGTTCAAATCCGGTCTGCGCCTCTTTAAAAGAGATAGATAATTGTACCTTAATAGTAAAGCACAGGAAAGATGACTGTGTTGAACTATTAAGGTATTTTTTATTTAAGAGAAAGTGACAGGTAATATATAACGGATACGTTATAGTTTAATGGCTCTCAAGATGAGAAGTGTTATTTAAAGTCTGAACAAAAAATTCTCCATTTATATAGTCAATGATGGAGATAGATGCATGCAAAGAAAATTATTGTGATTGATGATGTAGTTGCGGCCAATGAAATGATGGCTATGGGATTACAGTTTGCAGCGCCGGCAGGGACAAAGGCACTCTGTTATTCGGTAGAACAGGCAGCGGCACAGTGGAGTATGGATTCATTTGGGAACGGAACGGTAATGGTCTTATTCCGTGATGTTCAAACTGCATATAAAACATGGAAGGCAGGATTCAAATACGAGAAACTGAATATAGGCAATATTCCAACTGCACCAGGACGTATAAGCGTGTATAAAACATGTTTTATGAATAAAGAAGAAATGGATTTGCTGAAAGAACTGGAGAAGGAAGGCGTAGAAATTTATTTGCAGTTTATGCCCCAGGAAAAAATCGTATCTTTTGACAAATTAAAAGAAAAACTGAAATAGAACGGAGGATACAAAATGATACCAAAGTTGCATTATGCGTTGGATACCCTGTCGGTAGAAGAGACGTTAGATTGCCTGAAAGCGGGAGTGGGAGAAACAGCAGATATTATTGAGATGGGTTCAAGCATTATTTTATCTGAAGGGAATAAGATTATAAAATATGTAAAAACTCTTTTCCCAGATAAAGAAATCGTTGCAGACATTAAGATGCTTATGCCAACAGCACGTGGTAGTGTACCGCCGCTTATGGACGCAGGGGCAGATGCTATTATCGCTGTCAGCAGTATAGATTTAGATATGATAGCTGTAGCTGTAGATGAAATCTATCATAAACGTAATAAGAAGATGTATATGTATATCCATATAGAAAATGGAAAAATGTATACAGAAGAATATATGGAAAAATGGCGCAGCGCAGGTATAAAAAATGTGATTTATCATTCTATTAATCCGGGATTTGCATGGAATAATAATGACACGGAAATAGTAAAAACTCTGTGTAAATCAGGTTTTGATGTATCTGTTACAGGAAAATTAAAACTGGAAAGTATTCAAGATTTTGCAGGACTTCCTATTTATTCTTTTATAGTAGGGACTGCAATTGCCAAAAGTGAGAATCCATTGAAACAGATACAACTGTTTAAAAAGGAAATAGAAACCGTATTTGGCTAAGAGCTGAAGCAGAACCCCTCGGTGTAGAGCATACACAGAGGGGTTATTTGCTAAAACTTTAACATGATTTTCATACGGACCATGCTAGAATATCACTGAAATTATGTGATAAAGGAATGGTAAAGTACGGTGGACAGAAAAGAAGGATATGGAAAGCTGAAGATTTTTCTTGGATATGCGCCAGGGGTAGGAAAAACCTATACGATGCTTCAGGAGGCAAACCGCCTAAAGGAGAGAGGGCGGGATGTGGTTATCGGGTATTTTGAACCGCATGGCAGGCAGGAGACAGAGGAGCAGATCGGAGAAATACCGCAGGTGCCATATCTGGATGTATGGCATAATGGGCACTGTTTTCAGGAAATGAATACAGAGGAAATTATCAGAAGACATCCGCAGCTTGTATTAGTAGACGAGCTGGCACATACGAATACGGAAGGAATGAAACATAAGAAACGGTATGAGGATGTACTAGAACTCCTGGAAAATGGAATCAATGTCTATTCCACAGTGAATCTTCAGCATCTGGAAAGTATGACGTTTTTAGTAGAAAGGATTACCGGAATCCATGTGACAGAAACTTTACCGGATAAGGTGCTGGAAGAAGCAGATGAGGTTGTGATCGTAGATATTCAGCCTAAGAGCCTGCAGAACCGTTTAAAAAGAGGGGCAATTTATGCCGACGGACATTCGGCGGAAGCACTGGAGCACTTCTTCCGTCTAGGCAACTTAAACGCACTGCGGGAATTGGCGCTGCGCAAGGTGGCAGATCAGGTAGATGTAGACTTAGAGGAATATCGCCAGCAGCATAATATTAATAGCTTCTGGCATACGACAGAACGGATCCTGGTAGCGATCAAAGCAAGTGAACAGAGTCAGCATCTGATCCGAGAGGGAGCTAGGCTGAATCAGAGGCTAAAAGGAGACTTTTATGTAATATATGTAGACTGTACCCACTGGCTTAGTGCGAAGGAAACCGAAGCGACGCGGACGGTGCTGGAGAAAAACTTTCAGCTTGCCAGACACCTGGGAGCAGAATGTCTTGTCTTACAAGGAAAATCGGTTTCAGAGGAGTTAATAAACTTTTCTGCCAGAAAACAAATTACAAAGCTGCTGATTGGACATACGAACCGAAGCTGGTTCGTGCGTGCAGTGCGCGGCTCTACTATAAATAAAGTACTCAAAAAGCTGGAAAATGTACAGGTGATTGTCACACCGAATGACTATTTTTAACAGGCTGCTGCTTCTGTGTCATTTTCCGGTATTCTAAGGGCAGAGGCGCCTTTAACTGGTGTAAGGAATTTATGTCCTTACACCAGTATGCTTTTCCGCCGTTTTAAGTAATTGCCACAGCCCTTTTCTCCTAGAAAATGGTTGTCTTTTACAATGACATTTCCCCGGAGCATAACCAATTCGATATCCCCTTTGACTTTCCAGCCCTCATAACAGGTGTAGTCGCATGCTCCATGCATATCTGTATGGGTCAGAACGCGACTTTTCGTCGGATCCAGTATGACAATATCGGCATCAGATCCGGGGAGGAGTGTTCCCTTCTGTGGATACAGGCCATACATGCGGCAAGGATTTGTACACAGGTACTTTACCATCTGTGGCAGTGTAATGCGGCCCTTCATAACCCCCTCCGAGAACAGAACACGTAAACGTTCTTCTACGCCGGGCGCTCCGTTGGGGCAGGCAGTAAAATCCATTGCACCTGCCTGTTTGTCTCCTGCAAATAGAAACGGGCAATGATCGGTTGCCACGACGTCAATGACATCATCTTTTAACGCCTGCCATAGCGCCTGGGTGTCTTCCTCTTTACGCAGAGGAGGGGACATAATGGCTTTCAATCCTTCCTGGTCATCCTGATAGAGAGAATCGGTCAAAGTAAGATATTGGGTACAGGTTTCTACTGCAAAATGCTTCTGATGGGAGGCCTTTGCCTTTTGTATCTCCAAAAGCCCTTCTTTACTGGATAAATGCACAATATATAAAGGCGCTTCCCCTGCCATTGCTGCCAGATGTAGCATGCGGTTTATCGCCTCCGCCTCACAGCGCGCCGGACGGCTCAAAGGGTGGTATTTCGGTTGTGTCAGCCCCTGCTCCACATAGGTTTTTCTAAGGTAATTAAGAACGCCGTCATTCTCACAGTGTACGGCAATCACGATACCAGCTTCCTTTGCTTTCTTGAGCACTTGATAAATTTCATCATCCTTTAGCATGAAATCATAGGTCATATAGATTTTAAAGCTTGTGATTCCTTCGTTGTCGGAGATTTCTTCCATTTCCTTTAATACAGATGGGGTGACATGCTGGATAACGCCATGAAAGCCATAATCTACAACAGCATTGCCGTCGGCAAGCCGATGGTATTCTTCTACTTGATGCCAGAGACTGCAGCCCTTAGGCCCAAACGCCATATGATCCACAATAGAGGTGGTTCCTCCGCAGGCTGCCGCAACGGTACCGGTGTAAAAATCATCTACAGCGCGATATTTGCCTGCCTGTAAATCCATATGCGTGTGTACATCGACGGCACCTGGGAGCACATACTTTTCAGAGGCGTCTAGGATCTCGGCATCCGGATCGGACAAGGTGTCTCCGATCGCCGCAATGATACCATTCTCTATCAGAATATCCCCTTTAAACACCTGGGAATCTGTTGCAATCCTGCCGTTTTTGATTATTTTTTTCATACCGCGCCTCCTTTTTCTATTTTCTTTTTGCCAATTTTCTGTAAAATCTGCATATATACTATATGAACAGAATACTACAATAAGAAAAGAAATTCAAGAATTGCACAAGGCAGAGAAAGACGTCTGGCAGAGATGCAGAAGGCTATGCAGGGAGGGCGGAAATATTAAAATTCTATGATCTCCTTGATTCATATTTTCGCGAGTATTATAATGCAAAACATGAGAATATAGAACAGAAAGGGAAGGCATATGCTTCAGATCAGACATATATGCAAAGAATACAGGACAGGGAAGCTGGTACAAAAAGCGCTGGACGATGTGAGCTTAAACTTAAGGGACAATGAGTTTGTTGCTATTTTAGGTCCCAGCGGTTCGGGGAAAACGACACTGTTAAACATCATTGGTGGATTGGATCGTTACGACACAGGAGATTTAATTATCAATGGAATTTCTACAAAAGAATATAAGGACAGAGATTGGGATTCCTATCGGAATCATACAATCGGCTTTGTATTTCAGAGCTACAATCTGATTCCACATCAGACGATACTGGTAAATGTAGAATTGGCGCTGACGATCTCTGGAATCGGCAAAGCACAGCGCAGAGAAAGGGCGTTAAAGGCACTTGAACAGGTAGGCTTAGGGGAACAAGTACATAAGAAACCGAACCAGTTATCTGGCGGACAGATGCAGCGTGTGGCAATTGCGCGGGCGCTGGTAAATGATCCGGATATTGTACTTGCAGACGAACCTACAGGAGCCCTGGACAGTGAAACCAGCGTTCAGGTTATGGAGCTGCTCCGCGAAGTGGCAAAAGACCGCCTTGTCGTGATGGTCACGCATAATCCGGAGTTGGCAGATGCATATGCCACCCGTATCGTAAAATTAAGAGATGGGAAAATACGGGAGGATTCGGATGCGTTTGAGGTGGAGAAAGAGAGCTTAGAGGAGCCGAAACACAAAAATATGGGGAAAGCGTCCATGTCGTTTCTTACGGCGCTGTCCTTGAGCTTCAACAATCTGCGCACGAAGAAAGCGCGGACGCTTCTGACTTCTTTCGCAGGCTCTATCGGTATTATCGGGATTGCGCTGATTCTGTCGCTTTCTACAGGGGTCAACGATTATATCCAGTCAGTGGAGGAAGATACACTGTCAGAATATCCGCTTCAGATCCAAAGCACAGGCTTTGATCTTACCAGCATGATGACCGGAGGCGAGACGGGGACGACAGGAGAAAGTGACAAGTCCGGCGACGTGCATGTAATCCAGATGGTTACGGATATGTTTTCTACAATGGATTCCAATGACCTGGAATCACTAAAGCAGTATTTGGACAGTGCGGACAGTGGTATTGAAAACTATACGAACGCGGTAGAATATTCTTACAATGCTATGCCGCAGATTTACCGACAGGATGGGGAGGAGATACGGCAGGTAAACCCAGATAAAACTTTTTCTGCGCTTGGGCTTGGATCCTCTACGTCGTCAAACAGCCTGATGTCCTCCATGATGAGTACAGATGTGTTTTATGAAATGCCTGAAAATGAGACGCTCTATGAAGGGCAGTATGATGTAAAGGCAGGACGGTGGCCTCAAAACTACAATGAATGTGTTCTGGTATTGACCTCCGGCGGGAGCATCAGCGACTTTATGCTGTACACAATGGGACTGCGCGACGCGGCGGAGCTTCAGGATATGATTGAGCAGTTTATCAATGAAGAGGATATTCATGTCCCCGAGGATATGGGCACGTATTCTTATGAAGATATGGTAGGGATTACGTTTAAGCTGGTAAATAGTTCTGACTATTATGAATATGACAGTCAATATAAGGTATGGAAAGACAAATCTGACAACGAAGACTATATGAAGCAGCTTGTAGAAAACGGAGAGGATCTCACAATCGTAGGAGTGGTGCAGCCGTCCGAAGATGCGAATGCAGTGGCATTAAGCGCAGGCATAGGATATCCGGCATCTCTTACAAAGCATGTGGCAGAGCAGGCAGAGAAAAGTGAAATTGTAAAGCAGCAGATAGCAAATCCAGATGTAGACGTATTTACAAACGAACCGTTTGGCACAGAGGGAGAGGAAGAAGAGTTTGATATGAATTCTCTCTTTACTGTGGATGAGGCGGCATTAGAAAATGCGTTTCAGTTTGATGAGAGTGCGTTTTCACAGGGAATGGGCAACATGAACATAGCAGATGCGTTTGTCGTGGACGGCGGCGCGCTTGATATGTCCGGTATGATAGATTTGGATGATATTCAGCTGCAGACGCCGGATATGCCGGATATGAGCCTGGGAGATATGCTGGACGGGCTGGAGCTTACCGTTTCCGAGGAAGGGATGGAAAATTTATCCGCAAGTCTTTTGGCAGGTTATCAGGCATATGCGGCACAGCATCCAGAAGCGGACTATTCTCGGTTAAATGAGTTTTTCCAAACGTATCTGGGTACAGAGGAAGCACAGCAGATTTTAAAGAACAATATTGCGGCAATTATCCAGAACAATGGAAATGTGTCTGTTTCTGTGGACCAGCTTGAGCAGATGGCGACAGATGTCCTGACAGGCTATCTGGGATATGTAAACGGCAAAGGATATGAAGAGGCAGAGAACTTAGGGCAGTATCTTGCCGAGTATTTACAGACAGACGGAGCACAGGGGATTCTTTCACAGTATACCTCCAGTGTCTTTCAGATAAGCGGGGATATAGAGATTACGCAGGAACAGCTTGAGAAGCTGTCCCAAGAACTGACAGACGGATATGGGACATATGCGGCCGCCAATGGCTTCCCTGACCCATCTATGATGGACGATCACTTTATGGAGTATTTAAACACACCGGAAGGAAAGACGGCGCTTTCCTACGGCGTGATGGGAATGTTGGATATGGAGAGCCTGGAAGGACAGATTTCCGGAGCAGTTGCAAGCTATATGCAGAATGCAATGGGTGTATATACAAAAGCAATGTCTGAGGCAATATCCGGCGCGATCTCTTCTGCTATGCAGCAGGTAGTCAGTCAGATCAGCAAAAATATGGAAAGCGTGATGCAGCAGGCAATGGGGCAGGTCGGTACGCAGTTACAGGAGAGTATGGGCAGTGCGTTGCGTATAGACGCAGAAGCGTTTGCCAATGCGTTTGAGATGAACATGAGCGAAGAAGAACTCACAGAGCTGATGATGTCCTTTGCTTCGCAGGAAGATGCATCTTATGACGGTAATCTCCAGAAGCTGGGGTATGTAGATTTTGACAGTCCAAGCGGGATCGACATTTATCCGACAGACTTTGAGAGCAAGGAAGAGGTTGTAAAAATACTGGATGACTACAACAGCCGTATGGAGAAAGAAGGAAAAGAAGAACAGGTGATTACCTACACAGATATGGTAGGTGCGCTGATGTCGTCTGTGACAGACATTATCGACATTATCAGTTATGTGCTTATCGCATTTGTGGCAATTTCGCTTATTGTTTCTTCCATTATGATTGGAGTCATCACCTACATCAGCGTACTGGAGAGGAAGAAGGAGATTGGAATTCTAAGGGCAATCGGGGCGTCCAAAGGAAATATCTCCCAGGTATTTAATGCCGAAACCTTTATCATCGGGCTGTTTGCAGGGCTGATAGGAATTGGGATTACACTGCTGCTCTTGATTCCAGGAAATGCTCTCATCCATCATCTGGCAGGAACAAATGACATCAGCGCGGTTCTTCCGGCAGTTCCGGCAGTGATACTGGTTCTGTTAAGTGTGGTGCTTACCCTGCTTGGAGGGCTGATTCCGTCCAGAAAGGCGGCAAAGAGCGATCCAGTAACGGCGCTGCGCACAGAATAGAGGAGAATAAAAACAAATAAGGAATAGAAGAATAGAATAGACAGGTATTGCAGACGATACAGCATAACAGGGAGCAGCACTCTCTGTTATGCTATTTTCTTTTCAATTTCTGTCAGTCGTTTTTGCATGTCTTCAATAATTTTCAACAATATAGTTGTATTATCATTTTCCAGCTTCGTAATTCTGTAATATTGTTCCAGAGTTTCTATATTCTTTTTTATATCGCAAATTTGTTTTTCCAGATATGTTTGTGTCTGCCCGATCTCATCGAGCAAGAGATTTTCTGTTTTTTGTATATGTGCAGATAGTTCTGTCCGCAGCATTTCTCTCAAAACATCTAAATCTTTTTGTTCTAACATTTTATGACTCCTTTCAGATTTTATACTTTTTATTGTAACATCTTTTATGGCGCTTATAAACCTCTTTTTTATTAGCGGCGGGCGACGTTTAGTTTCTATATACATTTACTATGGAAAATATTACTTCTTGAATATAGAACGTATGTTCTATAAAATAAATGCAAATAGATAATAAAAATGCAAATGGGAGGGAGAATGTTGAAAAGAGTAATTTTCCATGTGGATGTAAATTCGGCCTTTTTATCCTGGGAGGCAGTCTACCGTCTGCACCACCAGGGAGGCAGAAGGGATCTGCGGGAAGAGATTTCTGCGGTGGGCGGAGATATTGCCATGCGCCGCGGAATTATTCTGGCAAAGTCGGTGCCTGCGAAAAGGTATGGTATAAAGACAGGAGAGACGATTCTGGAGGCAAAAAGGAAATACCCTTCTTTGATTCTGGTTCCGCCCAATTATAATCTATATGAACGGTGCTCCGCGGCATTTATGAAAGTCCTGCGGCAATATACACCGAATGTGGAACCGTACTCTATAGACGAGGCATTTGCAGATATGACAGGAACGCAGGGGCTGTGGGGTTCTCCTGTGGAGGCAGCGCAGCAGCTTCGAAGGCAGGTAAAACGAGAGCTGGGTTTTACAGTGAACATTGGAATTTCTGAGAACAAGCTGCTGGCAAAGATGGCGGGGGATTTTCAAAAGCCGGACAGAATACACACTCTTTGGAAAAACGAAATAAAAGAAAAAATGTGGGGACTTCCGGTGAATGAATTGTTTTTCGTGGGAGGAGCGACAGCGAAAAAACTCTGCCAGCTTGGAATCCGGACAATCGGGGAGCTGGCGGTTACGGATGTGGAAATATTGAAACGGCATTTAAAAAAGTATGGCGAGGTTATATGGGCGTTTGCAAATGGAATGGACGTGTCGGTTGTACAGCCGGATACTCCTGCAAACAAAGGATATGGAAATTCTACCACGATTCCGTTTGATGTAACGAGGGCATCAGAAGCAAAACTAGTGCTTCTTTCTCTTGCAGAGACAGTGGCAGCGCGTCTGCGGGAGGCAAAAGTGCGGGCAGAAGTGATTGCCGTAGGAATAAAAGACCAGGAGTTTCATTACGCGAGCCATCAAAGGACGCTTTCTAATGCGACAAATATTACAAAAGAAATCTATTGTTATGCCTGCCGGCTGTTTGACGAGTTGTGGGACGGAAAACCGATCCGGCATCTTGGCATTTATACAGGGAAGATACAGAATGGGGAATGGATACGTCAGATAGATATGTTTGACAGGACGGATTATGAAAAATTACAGAGGGTAGATGAAACGATAGACAGAGTCCGGAGAAGGTATGGGATAGATGCGGTAAAGCGGGCGGTATTTACAGAAAAAGGGCTGAGAATCGATCATATGTCAGGAGGCGTGAGACGAAAATGAGCATGGGAATTGGAATCAATACACAGAAACCCGATGCAGGCGAAATAAGAGGTAGACAAGAAGACATTGCGTGCGGGGTGTGGTTTACCAGTGGCGGAAATCCGATACCACAGCTGGTCAAATATAAGGAAAGGGAGGAAGTACATAGTATTCGGAATATCCGCGTCCTTACCAGAGAGAAGAAATATTACTGTGGGATTCCTGTCATGGAGTATCTTTGCAGTGCTGTGGAGGAGGAGATGGAGTATCTGTTTAAACTCTATTATTATCTGGAAGAATGTAAATGGAAAATAGCGTGGTTGAAGGAACTGTAGGAAACGCAATGAAAGAATTGTTATTACAGCCTGATTTCAGTATAATAACTACAGTAGCAGAAAAGAAAGATGCGCAAGGCGGGTGAAAAAGATGGGACGCACATATGTAATGTCAGACATACATGGTATGGCAGAGCTTTTATGGGAAATGCTGGATCAGATACAGTTTTCTGCGAGTGATACCTTGTATATATTGGGAGATATGATCGACCGAGGGCCGGATCCGGCGGGGGTTCTTGATACAGTTATGGCGCAGGAAAATATCATTGCACTGATGGGGAACCATGAGGACGCGTTTGCAGGCTGGTATGACAGTATTTTAAAGGGCGGTATCTACGGATATTACTATAATACATACGATATTTTAAGCCGAAGTCCGTCAGGTTGTAATAAAATTGCAGAATATGTGCAGTGGATGAAGGGGCTTCCATATTATAAGAAGATAAAAGTAGACGGGAAGAACTATCTGCTTGCCCATGCTTCTACAGATGGAATTCTTTCCGTGAGAAACAGAAAAGACATCTGTCTTTGGGACAGTCAATTCGTGGAGAAGCAGAGTGGAATCCCGGGTTTTATCTCCATTGTAGGGCATGTTCCCACATTTATCCTACGGGGATACCCGAAGGATAAAGCATGTATTTGGCACAGTCCAAATGGAAGGATACTGGATATAGACTGTGGAGCAGTGTTTAAAAGGCATGGGGGTAGACTTGGCTGCCTGTGCCTGGAAACGGGAGAAGAGTTTTATACAAAAAGTATGGAGTGAAGGACAGGAAAAGTGGAAAGAAGGACAACATGAAGATTCATTATAGAATACAAGGAAAGGAAATCGAGATTGTACGGTGCTTTGGAACGGACAGAAGCGTGCGGGTGCCGGAGGTAATAGACGGTATGCCGGTGACGAAGGTCTCTGCCTATGCTTTTTCCGCAAGGAAAGACAGGGAGGAAAAGGATATATTTCTGTGCGAATCAGAAGAAGCTGTACTGTTCGGACAGGAGGAACACTTGCTTGCAGGCTGGGAGATCGAGGAGGTGAGACTGCCTAATACATTAAAAGAAATCGGAAATTATATTTTTTATGGCTGCAAAAAATTGAGGCGGTTAGAATTTTCCGACAGTCTCACACAGATAGGGAGTGGAGCCTTTACAGGATGCAGCGGGCTGAAAGAATTGCATGTGCATATGCTTGCAGGGGAAAAGTCCTGTGTCAAAGAGATCTTAGGAGACCTGTGGCAGAGAATAGATGTCACATTTACCCATGCGGACGGACAGGAAATACAGCTTGTATTTCCAGAGCATTATGAAGAGGCAGTGGAAAATACTCCGGCGCGGATTTTATTTACACAGCATCATGGCTCCGGCAATAATTACCGGCAGTGCTTTTATAATAGAGAACTAGATTGCCGCAAATATGACGAGCTTTTTTCTGTCGCAAAGGCACAGGACAAGACAGACGTTCTGGCGGATTTGATTTTCAAGCGTCTGCGTTATCCGGCGGAGCTTACAGAAAGCGCGTGTGAAAGCTATGAACAGTTTGTAAGGGACAGACAGCCGGACATCCTGGTGTATTTGGTAAAGAAGGAAAAGCTGGAGGAATTAAAAGAGATGTCCAGGCGGAAACTCTGGACGGAGGAAGGGCTGGAAATGGGAATTAAAACGGCGGCAGAACAACAGAATACAGAATTTTTAAGCTTTTTAATGAATGAAAAGCATAAATCGTTTCCCGAAAAGAAAAAGAAATTTGTGCTATAGGGATATATGAGGTAAAATGAAAAATAGATATGTCAGAGAGGAGGCGGCCACATGGAAAAGCGTCAAGGCAGTATAGCGGCAGAGGACAGGGAAGAGGCGCAGCGAAGGCTTCAGGAAATTGGCTGCCAGATTCTGCGTGCTTCCCGGGATGAGCTGTATCTTGGCATGCGGTTTATGGATGTTGCTTTGAGCAGCTTTATGTATTGCATGGATTCTGGTGTGTCTCCATTTGGGACAGACGGGAATACAGTTTACTTTCACCCCTCGCAGCTGGGAGGACTGTACCGGCAGAATCGAATTTTGGTAAACAGAGGGTACCTGCATATGGTGCTGCACTGTATTTTTCGTCATATGACAAAGCAGGGGATGGATGGTAGATATTGGAATTTAAGCTGCGATATAGCGGCGGAACATATCATAGATGGGTGTGACCAGAGGGCAGTGCGTTTTTCCAGGAGCCTTTTGCGAAGAGAAACGTATCGAAAGCTAGAGGCGGAAAAAAAGACACTCCATGCGGAACGGATTTACAAGCTGTTAAGACAGTGGGAGCTTCCACAAAGGGACATAGAAAAATTGGAGCGTGAGTTCTATGTGGATGATCACCGGTACTGGGAAAATCAAAATCCGCAGAAGAGACCAGATCCGAATCTGAATAAAAAATGGCAGGAAATAGATGAGAGGATGGAAACCGATCTGGAGACCTTTTCCAAAGAGGCGTCAGAAAAGAGTGGAAGCTTTCTGGAACAGTTGAAAATACAGAACAAGGAACGGTATGATTATAAAGAGTTTCTGCGGAAGTTTTCTGTTTTGCAGGAGGAGCTTGGTGTCGATCCGGATACCTTTGATTATCATTTTTACAGTTACGGGCTTTCTCTGTACGGCAACATGCCGCTGATTGAACCGCAGGAGACAAAGGAAGTCAAAAAAGTCAAAGAGTTTGCTGTTGTTATTGACACCTCCATGTCCTGTTCCGGAGCTCTTGTCCGGAAGTTTCTGGAAGAGACCTACAGCGTGCTGACGGAAGAAGACGGCTTCTTTAAAAAAGTCAATGTGCATATGATACAGTGTGACGAAGAGGTACAGTCAGATGTAAAAATCACCTCTTCGGAGGAATTAAAAGAATACATGGAACATCTGCAGCTTTTCGGAGAGGGCGGGACGGATTTCAGGCCGGCCTTTGAGCACTGCACGCGCATGGTAGAGCAGGGGGAGTTTGAGAATTTAAAAGGGCTGATTTATTTTACAGACGGATATGGGATTTATCCGAATAAGATGCCGCCCTATCAGACGGCATTTGTATTCCTGGAGGAAGAATATAAGGACGCGGACGTGCCCTCATGGGCTATGAAGCTGATATTGACAGGCGAAGAATGGAGAGAAAAGCATGGATATAAAACGGGCGAAACAGGAAATTAAAGATTCTATAGAAGCATACTTAAAAAAGGATCGGTTCGGGGAATATGTGATTCCTCTAGTGCGGCAGCGCCCTGTCCTTCTGATGGGCGCGCCGGGGATTGGAAAAACCCAGATTATGGAGCAGATAGCCAGAGAACTGAAAATCGGGCTGGTGGCATACACAATCACCCATCATACACGTCAGAGCGCTGTGGGACTGCCATTTATCAAAGAAAAAGAATTTCAGGGAAAGCGGTTTTCGGTAACAGAATATACAATGAGTGAAATTATCGCCTCTGTCTATGAGAAGATAGAAAAGACAGGAATAAAGGAAGGAATTTTGTTTATCGATGAGATCAACTGTGTATCAGAAACACTTGCGCCTATGATGCTGCAGTTTTTGCAGGGAAAAACCTTTGGGAACCAGGAAGTCCCGAAGGGCTGGATCATTGTTGCCGCAGGAAATCCGCCGCAATACAATAAATCGGTGAGAGAGTTTGACGTGGTGACTTTGGATCGTCTGAAAAAAATCGAGGTGGAAGCAGATTTTCAGGTGTGGAAAGAATATGCGTACAAGGAAGAAATCCATCCCGCAGTGATTTCCTATCTGGAGCTTCGCAGAGAAAACTTTTACCGGATTGAAAACACAGTGGATGGAAAGCTCTTTGCGACAGCGAGGGGCTGGGAGGATCTTGCCAGACTCATACAGGTATATGAAAGCCTGGGGAAAAAGACAGACCGGGACGTTGTATCCCAATATATCCAGTATCCTGTGATTGCAAAGGATTTCGCGAATTATCTGGAACTCTATTATAAATATAAGAAGGATTACAAAGTAGAGGAGATACTGGAGGGCAGATGGACAGAGGAAGTTTTAAAGAAAATCAGGGCGGCGGCCTTTGACGAGCATTTAAGTATTGTCAGTCTGTTAAATGGAAAGCTGGGCAGTCTTTTCACAGAGTGCTTTAAGATGGATGCATTTGTGGCGAAGCTTTACGAATATCTTCTTTATTACAGGGATAATCAGTCGGCAATGCTGCTGGAGGACGTTAAGAATCTGGCGCAGAAAGATATGGAAAGACAAAAAAAGGCAGAGCTTCTTACCAGACAGGAGGAGCAGATTTTCCAAGACGTGATTGATGCTCTGGAAAGATATGCGCGGGAATTAAAAGGAGAGCTGTTTATCGGAGATGCTGCGTTTGACGAAGTCCGCCGAATGTTTGCGCGCAAGACACAGGAAAGAGAAAGTCTTATGGAACACACAGGGGAGATACTGACGCATGTCTTTGACTTTATGGAGGCGGCATTTGGGGAAAGCCAGGAAATGGTTGCATTTATTACAGAATTAAATGCGAACTATTACAGTGTATGGTTTATCAAAGAAAATGGATGCGACCAGTATTACAAATATAACAAAGGGCTTTTGTTTGACAACCGACAGCAGGAAATACTGCAGCAGATGGACGAGGCAGAAGGGATGCTGAATGTAGGAATCAAATAGATCCTGCCAGAAAGATGTGATAAGATAAAAAGAAGTGGAGTTCAACCGGAGAGGGATAGAAAAGGAAGGAGAATGTAAAAATGGATGTCAGAGAGATGAGAAATGACGCGCTGGGGAAACGAGTTGTAAAGGCGCTCGAGTCCCGTAATATGGAGGCTTATTATGTAAAAACAAAGGAAGAGGCAGTCTGTCAGGCGCTGAAATTGATTCCAAAGGGAAGCACTATCAATATGGGGGGCTCTAAATCTGTAAGAGAAATAGGACTTACCGATATGCTGTCCGGTGCAGAGTATACATTTTATGACCGAGACAAGGCTGAAAGTCCGGAAGAGAAACAGGAAATTGCGCTCAAAGCATTTACCTGTGATTACTATCTTGGCAGTGTCAACGCAATGAGTGAGGACGGAGTGCTTATCAATATTGACGGAAATGCGAACCGGATTGCGGCATACGCGTTTGGACCTAAGAACGTACTTCTGATAGTTGGAATGAATAAGGTTGTAAAAACGGAACAGGATGCCATGAGCAGAGCCAGGAATGAGGCTGCGCCTGTTAACGCACAGAGATTCGGGATTGACACGCCCTGTGTAAAAAACGGGAGCTGTTTTGATTGCAAGAAAGAACAGTGTATCTGCTGTCAGATATTAGTTACCCGTTTCTCGAGAGCTGCGAAGAGAATCAAAGTCATTTTAGTAGGAGAGAATTTGGGATTTTAAGGAGTTATGGCAGAAATGGACAGAAGAAAAAAAAGAGGTGCGAGGAAGAAAAAAACAGCAGGCAGAAAAAATACGTTCAACGTCGTATCTACAGTTGTCTTATTGGCGGCAGTCTGCGTCTTTGTATTTTCGGCATATCAGCTTGTTATGATGCTGGTACCCTACTATGTAGGGGGAAAAGAATACGACGAAATTAAGGAACTGGCAATTATCACAGATGATAAAGGAGAAGGCTTCACGGTAGATTTTGACGCACTTCTCAAAGAAAATCCAGATACAGTGGCATGGATACGGTTTGAGGAGCCTTCTATTATTAGCTATCCGGTAGTGAAGAGTAAGGATAATGTGGAGTATCTTACAAAGACGTTTTCCGCGAACGACAACAAGTTGGGAGCGATTTTCATGGACATGAGGAGCAATTCCAGCTTTTCGGACAGAAATACTTTTATATACGGGCATCATTTAAACAGCGGGGGAGAAATGTTCTCTAAGCTGGAAGAATATGCAGAAGAGAGTTTTTGTAAGGAATACCCATATTTTTATATTTATACGCCAGACGGAAAAACGAGAACCTATCAGGTGTTTTCGGCAGGGGTGGTAAAGGATACCGCGGAAAATTATAATATGACTTATGCCACAGAGGAAGACTATGTAAAGTATCTGGAAGTGTGTCAGGAATCGTCAAATTATAAAGTGGACGTGGAATTGAATGCGCAATCGAAAATCGTAAGCCTTTCTACTTGTACAAATGTAAATGATGATGAACGTTTTCTTGTACAGGGCGTGCTGGTGGAAGAAGTAGGAGGAGAATAAATGCCGGAAAAATACGAGATCGGAGATGTTATCCGAATGAAAAAGCCACACCCATGTGGAAGCCATGAATGGGAAATTCTGCGGGTAGGGGCAGACTTTAGGTTAAAGTGTATTGGATGCGGACATCAGATTATGGTGCCACGCAGGCTGGTGGAAAAAAATACAAAGGAAATTACGAAAAAAGCTTGAAAGAAACCAGTTCTTATGGTATGATATTTAACCGTGACATACTGTCGTTATATGACAGAAATTAATTATCCTTGTTCCCGGCTTGTCCGGGAGCCAGAGACCATAAGGAGGTGCAAGAACACATGAACAAGTATGAATTAGCTGTTGTTATCAGCGCAAAGCTTGAGGATGAAGCGAGAGCAGAAGTCATCGAAAAAGTGAAAGCATTGATCGCACGTTTCGGCGGCAATGTGACAGATGTTGATGAGTGGGGCAAGAGAAGACTTGCTTACGAAATCCAGAAGATGAAAGAAGGATATTACTACTTCATCCACTTCGAATCTGACACGACTGTTCCGGGAGAAGTAGAACAGCGTATCCGTATCATGGACAATGTGATCAGATATTTGTGCGTGAAACAGGAAGCATAAAGAAAGAGGTATATATGAATAAGGCGATTTTAGTAGGAAGGTTGACAAGAGACCCTGAGATTCGGTATTCACAAGGAGAGAACGGAACAGCAGTCGGCAGATATACAATAGCTGTAGACCGCAGATTTAAACGCGACAATGAACCTACTGCAGATTTCATTCCGTGCGTAGTATTTGGACGTTCGGCGGAGTTCGCAGAGAAATATTTCCGCCAGGGAATGCGGGTTTCTGTTTCCGGACGTATTCAGACTGGAAGCTATACGAATAAAGATGGTATCAAGGTATATACCACAGAGGTTATTATAGAAGAACAGGAATTTGCAGAGAGCAGAGCCGAAAGTGAAGCGAACAGAGGCGCTTTCCAGCAGTCAGCTCCAAGTCCGGCGCCAAGCGTTGACGCGGGAGACGGATTTATGAACATTCCGGATGGAATTGACGAAGAATTGCCGTTTAATTAGAGAATTGTGAAAGGAGAGACTGGTCATGGCTTACGAAAAGGGAAGTAAACCAGAGGGCGGCTTCAAGAGAAGAGGCCCAGCGCGCAGAAGAAAAAAAGTGTGCGTATTCTGTGGAAAAGAAAACAATGAAATCGATTATAAAGACGTAGCAAAGTTAAAGAAATATGTCTCTGAAAGAGGAAAAATTCTTCCAAGAAGAATCACAGGAAACTGTGCAAAACATCAGAGAGCTCTTACTGTGGCAATTAAGAGAGCAAGACATATCTCTTTGATGCCGTATGTACAGGATTAATTACAGAATATAATAAAAAAAGAAAGCTGGGATTAGCGGAAAGCCGCAGAATCTCAGCTTTTTTCTATTTTATAGTTGACAAAAAAATATGGGGGGGGGTATACTGGATTTGATCTACATTAAGGTATTGAATAAGAAAGGGGATTTTGGGGAAATGAGAAAGAAAGTATTACCCATGCTGCTTGCTCTGTTTATGTTTGTGGCGTTGCTTCCGGTTACAGTCCATGCGCAGGATTACGCGGAGTGGAATGACAGTACAAGCCTTCCTGAAAGTGGCGTGTACAAGCTGATGACGGACGTTGTTTTAGAGACGGAATTTTCGGACTATCCGACGATAAGAGGAAATGTAGTCTTGGATTTAAACGGACATACGGTAAAGGTTGCAGGATACGGACAGTATGCGTATTTTATAAACTCCGGAGGAAGTCTTATAATTGAGGATAGTGTGGGGAGTGGAAAAATTACTAATGAAGGCGTCACTTCCAGTTCCAAAACACTGATTCAGGTAAACGGAGGCAGCTTTACTCTGACAGGAGGCACTTTAGAGAATACAGCTTCCAGCGGATATGCTCTGTTTGCAAACAGCGGAAGTGATGTTACAATATCTGGAGGGACGGTGCTAAATGTAGCTTCCAGCGGAAAAGCGCTTCATGTAAATGGCTCCGGTACTAAGGCGACCGTAAACGGCGGAACGGTAGAAAATACGGCGGAAGGCGCAGAGGCTGTGTACGTCAATAACGGGACATTTAGTTTGGAAAGCGGCACAGTGAAAACGAGTGCTACCTATAGTTCTAAGGCAGCCATTTATGTGAATAACAGTGCGGAGTCTGTGGTAATTTCTGGAGGAACCATTGAATCTGCTACAATGGGCATATATGCTGCTTTTACACCGGTATCAGTGACGGGCGGAGTGATTGATACGGCAGGATATGCTTTCCAGACCAGAAATACGACGATTGATCCGGCAGAGGGCAGTTCTGTAACAGTGAACAGTGGAAAAGAGCTGTTTTATACGTTCAGCGGTTCTGCTAATGCTGTACACGGTGGTGACTTTAATGCACCCGGAATTACAAAAGCATACACGAGCGATCAGCCGAGTACAACAACAATTACAGGAGGCACTTATAGTACAGCGCCGACAGAGTATGTGTCCGGAGAAGAGACGGTTATCAGTCATACCGGTACAGATTCCGGTACAGTTTATGTAGTGGGAGCCCAGGAGGAAATCAACGCGGCCGTAGGAGAACTGGCACAAAACGGTTCTAAAATTGATGTCGTAAAAGGAGATGCGGAGCTCACAGTTTCAATAGAAGGCGTAGAGGTAACGAATTCTGGAAATGGAACAGTCAGTGTAAATAACCAGGAGGTAGAGGTGGGAGAACCGGTAATTACACATGCAAATGTGCAGAAGGTAGAGGAGAAAGCTCCTACTTGTACAGAGGCAGGAAATAAAGCCTACTGGTATTGTGAAGAGTGTGGAAAATATTACGCAGACGCGGAGCTGTCCCAGGAGATTGCCCGTGAAGATACTATAATTGCTCCGATAGGACATAAGGCGGAGAAGGTGCCGGCAAAAGAAGCAACTGCCAAAGAGGATGGCAATATTGAATACTGGTACTGCGCAGAATGCGGAACATATTTTAAAGACGCTGCATTGACCCAGGAGATTACACAGAAGGATACTGTCATTGCGGCAACCGGAGAGAAAAACCCGGGAAAAGATAATGAGAAAACAAATAACAAAACACCGGATAAGGTGGCAAAGCTATCTTCTGTTCCTGTAACAGGAGATACAGCGAATATAACTGCCATTTGTATAGTGCTGGTAGTAGCGGCCGTCTGCGTTTTGGGAACGATTGTTGCTATCAGAAAAAATAAAGTGAAATAGAGAAGAACCTACTTCTAAAAGAGAAGAGGTGCTGGGTGGATTCCCTGTTGCGCGTAAAAATGCGGGCAGCAGGGAAATAACCAACTGCCCTTTATTATACACTTTATATCAGATTACAGGGAATAAAACAATTCAGCTTATCAATCGGTATCACTTCCTCGCACATGCAGATAATACCGCCGCAGCCACGTTCCAGTTTTGTTTTGTCGATCAGTTCATATTTTTTGACCTCCCTTCGGTCTGGATTTGCGGATTTTTTTATCTCTAATGGGTGAATCAGCCCATTTTCTTCCACAATCACATCAATTTCCTTTGCATTGGAATCACGGTAGTAGGTCAGATTCGCTTTATCTGCCGAATAAGAAAAATTTTTCAAAAGTTCAACGACAATATAGTTTTCAAAATAATGTCCGTTTGCGGCCCCGTTCATCAGGGCATCTCTGGTAAGCCACATGGACAGGTACGCGCACAGGCCGGTATCACAGAAATAGAGCTTCGGCGTCTTAGACAGACGTTTCAGTTCATTATTCGCAAACGGGGGAAGAAGATATACAATCCCCAAACCTTGAAGAATCCGCAGCCATTCTTTAGCTGTTGGCTGTGAAACTTCCGCCGCGTCAGCTAAGGTTTTATAATTCACCTGTTCTGCGGTCAGCGCTGCACAGGCGTTAAGAAACTTCCGAAAGCGTACTGAATCCGTAATGCCTCCTTCTTCCGCTACATCGCGCATAAGATAGGTTTCAATATAAGAATTGAAATATTCCTGTCGCTGCTCGGCGTCAGCGCTCAAAGCGTCCGGCATACCTCCGCGCCATATATGTTCAAATACATCTACAATATCATTCTTTTTGGCCGCTGTCTGCCGTTCCAGCAGGCAAGGCAAGGAGAAATCCAGCTTGTTTGAAAAGAGTTCTCCGTCTACTTCGTTTTTAGAAAGACTGTATAATTCTAAAATTCCAATTCTTCCAGCCAAAGTTTCACGGATATTTTTTATCATTTTATATTGCTGGGAACCGGTCAGCCAGAATAAGCCGCGTTCTTCGGTTTCATCGCACATGATTTTGATTTGTTCAAATAGTTCCGGCGCTTTCTGTATTTCGTCAATGATAATCGGCGGCTTATACGTTTGAAAGAACAGAACAGGGTCCGTCTGTGCAAGCATCCTCGCCATCATATTATCCATAGTAACATAGGTTCTGTTCTGCCCTTCTGCCAGGTGCTTTAACATTGTGGTTTTTCCTACCTGCCGCGCGCCCGTTACAAGGATTGCTTTAAAGAAAGAACTCATACGCAGAAATTTTCTTTCTAATGTACGCTCAATATATGTCATAATATAACCCCTTTTCTTTTTGATTTTAGGAAAATATAAAGTTTACTTTATTTTATCCTGAAATAACAATTCTGTCAACGGAGTCAAAAGGAATCACATACTTATTTGATATCTTGTCGTGCGGAGCATGCCCATGCGTAGCATCTAAGTTACAGTATGCCCGAATGGGTATAGTTTATCCTGCCCGCTGTTTTTTATTCTTTGATGGGGCCAATAAAATTACGAAAATTGAAGGCGCGGTAAGTTGCAATGCAGAAGATTACGGACTGGCTCTCGGCGAAGCGCACGGCGCAGGCTTTACGCCGGAACGGTTTGAGGCTGAGGTGGCACATCCGGAGGAGTTCTTGAGCATGGATAAGAAGAGGAACCCCTTTTCTTATTCAATTGATGGAAAATTATGTTGGACGGATTCCCTGTTGTGCGTAAAAATGCGGGCGGCAGGGAATTTTTTATGGTCGGAGGCAACTGACGGCAGCATATTTCTTATTTTAAATAGCATATAAGACTAATGCATTAGTCGGAATAGGACATGGAAAATGCATCTCAGAATATGATAGTATAAAATATCAGAGTGATATTTTCATAAAGCAGGAGGTGCATTTTTGCTATGCAGAGGACAGAACAATGGGAAATGGTAGAATTGACATTTCAAGGGAAAGAAGAGGGCAATCCATTCACTGACTATAAGATATACGTGGAGCTTGTAAACGAAGGTGACAGGAAAGTGATATGCGGTTTTTATGACGGTGGTGGTATATACAAAGTCCGATTTATGTGCTGCAAGACAGGGATATATCATTATAGAGTGTATGGCAGTTTTTCAGATATGCAGTATGAGGGTGAGATTGAGGCGGTCGCCCCGGCAGATAAAAATAATCACGGAATGGTGAAAACGGTTGAACAGTACTACCTGGCCTACTCAGATGGCACACCGCATTACTCTTTCGGGACAACTTGCTATGCATGGATGTATCAGCCGGAGGAGTTACAGGAACAGACATTGAAGACATTGTCTGACGGTATATTCAATAAATTGCGGTTCTGTATTTTCCCCAAATTTTATCCGTTTAATGAAAGGGAGCCGAAGATATATCCGTATAAGAGGGGAAAACGGAGGGGGATTGATGAGGAACGAATAAAACGCGCGATTACAATACAGTTTTCAGCGGAAAGGGAGAAAAAAGATATCACAGATTTCGACTGCTTTCAGTTTAATCCAGAATTGTTCCGTAAATTTGACAGACGGATTGCACAGTTATGTGATATGGGGATCGAAGCAGATATTATCTTGATGCACCCTTATGATAAATGGGGATTTTCTAATATGACACGGGAATGTGACCGACTGTATATAGAGTATGTCGTGGCAAGATATGCGGCATACCGTAATGTTTGGTGGTCCATGGCAAATGAATACGATATGATGACGAAGACAGAAGTAGAATGGGATGAACTGGGAGAACTTGTAAAAAAGAACGATCCGTACGGGCATATGCTCTCTATACATAACTGTAGGGAATTTTATGACTACAGGAAAGAATGGATTACCCACTGCAGTATGCAGCGCAATAATTTGTATCAATGCGCTGAACTTACGGATACTTATATGAAACAATACGGGAAACCTGTTGTCTGGGATGAAATCAGCTATGAGGGGAATATGCCGCAGGGGTGGGGAAACATCTCGGGCGAAGAACTTGTCAGGAGATTCTGGGAAGCATTTTTACGCGGAGGAGCCGCAGGGCACGGAGAGACATATGAAGGAGAGACGATATGGTGGTCTCACGGCGGTGCACTCTATGGGACAAGTGCCCCAAGGATAGGATTTCTTAGAAAAATCATGGAGGAGACTCCAGGAACATATTTAAAGTATACGAAACGGGCATTTGACGAGATTGTTGGTATTCCTTATCGGACGGAAGTGCGGGAAGAATGGACGTATTTTGCGCCTGTGAAGTACGCGGATTACGAGATACATTATTATGGATTTTGCCGTCCGTCGAGAAGAGAGTTCCACCTGCCGGAAAATGAGTGTTTTCGGTTTGAGATAATTGACACGTGGAATATGACTATAACAGATGCAGGCGTCCACAGCGGATATACAAAAATTCGGCTTCCCGGACGGGAATATATGGCAATCCGCATAAAGAGGGAAGACGCCGGCTCTAAGAACTGATTGACTGCGCTTTCTTCCGAAGCTCCCCGGGGCTAATGCCATACCTATGTGTGAAGATGCGGTAAAAATATCCCTGATTTTGATATCCCACATAATGAATGATCTGCCCGATGGGAAGTTGCGTTTCATTTATCATCCGAAAAGCTTCTCCCAGACGTATATTCTGGATAAAAGAAGCCAGAGTGACAGCATTTTCCTTGCGGAAGATCCTGTTCAGATAATCAGCGTTGTAGTGAAAATGTCCGGCAATATCTGCGGCGGATGTAGTGGGATAATGAGTCAGGACATAAGAATAGATACTGCAGGTCAGGGCGCGGTATGGGGAAATCTCATGCCGCATTTGGCGAATATGAAAATCCTTTTCCAGTATATGACGTACCCGCTTCGGAGAAACGGAGTCTGGCAGAGCTTTGCCTGGGCACCTGCCGTACAGCTCTAAGAGCAGTAGGCGGAAAAAAACGGACATATCAGAAGCATCTGCCAGGGGAGAGAGGACAGCATAAGTGAAATCGTGGCTATCAGGGAAGTCGGTATTTACACCGAGAGAAAATACAGCACTCTCCTCCGAATAAAGGAATTCTGCATGCGGAACACCAGGGTTGATCAGCAGAATCTCTCCGGGAAAGAGAGAGACTTTTTCTCCGTTTACAAAAAAATAGGATATTCCATCTGCCGCATAGATGAATTCCGTATTGGTGTGAGCATGAAAGACGCCACGCATACCATTTTTGAATGGCGTATTCCATGCGCGTAGAATAGGGGAAGATAAGGTGGTGTGAAATACTCTCTGAATAGAATCTTTTCCGGTATGCCATCCGGTCAGATACAGTTCACCATGCAAAGAGCGAAGATATCTGTCATGGCAAAAATGGAATGTTTTTACCATACAGTCAAGATGCTCTTCATAGCTTGCGGGCAGAGGAACCTCCGGGATATTCTGGTGTATAGTTTCGTATAAAATACTTTTCAGATTCATAGGATCACTCATTTCTTATTTAAAGGCTTAAAGTTATTTCTGAGCAGATTTTTCCGATATTCACTGGGCGGGTAGCCGATTATCTTTTTGAATACTTTGGTGTAATAGTTATGATCTTCCATTCCCACATAAAAAGCGATCTCCTGGATTGGCATGTTTGTCGTGCTTAACAGACGGAGAGAGCTGTGTATGCGGCAGTTTGTAATATAATCTGTAATAGTTGTACCTACTTCTTTTTTGAATGTTTTGGACAGGTATGGCGCGCTGACGTGGCAGTATTCCGCAAGTGTACTCAGATTCAGCGGGCGGCTTATATTCAAGTCAATATGATTTAATGCATCCCGAATTAGTTTGGAATACTGATTACGGGCTTTATTTTGTACCAAAAGACAGTATTCGCGTACCATTTTTTCATGAATTTTGTCCAACTGAGAGAGGGCAGTACTGTCACTGATTAGCTTTACAAATTTGCTGGAAAGCTCATGGAGAAAGACTGGATGTACATTGCTTCGCCCGGCGCCGAGCCTTAGCATCGTGTTTGTTGAATATAGGGAAGCCTTTTTGTCTGCGATAGAATTATTAATGCGCGGGGCATAGACTATGCTCATAAAATGCCTTGTGAGAGCCAGGGCTTCTACGGTATTTCCTTTTGCAATTGCCTGGAACAAGGGTTCTTCCAGAGAATAGCGTTCCTCGGTGGCGGCCATATGGAGGGTATAGTCGTCGATGGGAATATAGGAAGTATCGGTCTCTCTTGTGTTTTCCACTATTTTCGTATTAAAAGTGTACCCGGGACTGATATAGTTGAGTATATCTGACATGATAGATATAAGTCGAAAGTTGTCGTCGATAACAGGAAACTGGTATAGAAGTCCTCGTATACTCTCAATCTCTGTGTGGTTTAAATGGTGCGTGGAGATGAGTGAATCGAGATAGTGTTGGTCGATAGTGATACGCAAAAAAGGCCCTGCCACGACGAGATCTTCACAGTCAGGATAAGGATGAAAAAAGAGATAATTAATATTATATCTGTCGCTGTAAAAGTAAAAAGTATTATGCTCGGCCTGCGACAGGAATTCCCGGAGATTCTGATATAGAGTTTTCGAATCCTGCAGCCCTCTGCGCAATCCGACATCCATAAGGGAGAGATCGCCGAACGGGAAAGTATAATAATTAAAATTTAAAGACATTGTGTCTTGTAGCAGACGTTTTAAAAAATGAATTGTTGCAGCATCCATAATGGTTCCTCTTTTCTGTAATAGATTGCTGAAAATATTTTATCATAATTGCTAAAACATGAAAAGATAAATATGATAAAAGCAGTACAAAAAAATATATATAGATAAAATATTACTAATATATGTCCATTTTTTTATAACAATATAGTAAAATAAGTGATACACTAAGCGTAAAGAAAAATCAGGGAGGAGCAAATGACAGCGGATAGGAAATGGAGGGTTATTTATGAGTGAAACAGTATTCGAGGTCAGGCATATGCGTAAAACTTTCGGACCGACGGTCGCGCTCAAGGATGTTGATCTTATACTGAGAGCCGGAGAAATACGTGGGCTGATTGGAGAGAATGGCTCTGGAAAATCTACGGTCATGTCAATTGCCAGCGGCAAGCAGAAAGCAGACAGCGGCGAGATGATATACAGGGGAAAACCATGGGATCCGGAAACAATGATTCAGGCCCAAAAAGCAGGTATTTCTATGATTCTGCAGGAAGCCAATACAATACCAGGTATTACGGTAGCACAAAATATATTCGCCGGGAGAGAGAAGGACTTTTCAAAATTCGGCATTGTAAATATGAAAAAGATGAATGAAGCTGCCGCCGCATTGCTTGATAAATTTGGGATTAAACATATTCATGCGGCAGATCCTATTAATTATTACAATTTTGAGGACAGAAAGCTGGTAGAGATTGTCAGATGTGTGACAGAGGAGACCCAGATCTTAGTCGTTGATGAGACAACTACCGCGCTGTCGCTGGAAGGAAGAAACATTCTATATCAGCTGATACATAAAATGGCAGAAGAGGAAAACAAAGCAGTTGTGTTTATATCCCACGATATGGATGAGATACTGGAACACTGTTCAGTACTTACCGTGCTTCGGGATGGCGACATCGTAGGAGAACTGAGCAGGGCTGAGATGGAAGCTTCTGACGCTGTAAAAAGAATCCGCTATCTGATGGTGGGACGGGAAATCGGGGAGAAGTACTACAGGGAAGATTATGACGTCTCCCACAGCGGCGAAGCGGCGTTGGAGTTAAGACACATTACATTTGGAGAGATAAAAGATTTCTGTCTTACGGTTCATAAGGGAGAAATCGTCGGATTTGGCGGTCTGTCAGGTTGTGGGATGCATGAGATTGGAAGGGCAGCGTATGGGCTGGAAAAATTAGATGCAGGGGAAGTGCTGTGCGGTGGTCGCAAAATCAAATCCCCGGTTCAGGCGATACGGCAGGGGATTGGCTATATCTCAAAGAACAGGGATCAGGAAGCTCTTGTACTGGATGCATCAATAGAAGAAAATATCGTACTTCCATCGCTGCCGTCATTAAAAAGAGGAATCATGGTATTACCGAAAGATGAACATGATATGGCAAATCGCGAGATTGATGCACTCAGGATAAAGTGCCACGGAGGCAGACAACTGGTGAATACTCTGTCAGGAGGAAATAAGCAGAAAGTCTCTTTCGCAAAATGGTCTGCAAAAAAATCAGAAGTTATCATCATGGACTGCCCGACAAGAGGGGTGGATATCGGAGTGAAGCAGTCTATGTATGCTTTGATAGAAGAGATGAAAAAGGAGGGAAAGGCGGTACTGATGATTTCGGAAGAACTGTCAGAACTGGTCGGAATGGCAGACAGGATACTTATTATGAAAGATTTTAAAGTGACAAAAGAGTTCGCACGTTCACCAGAGCTGAAACAGACAGACATCGTTGAGTACATGATTTAACGGAGGAAGAGTGGAATGAAAGAAAAGAAAAATGCGATACCACTTAGAGAGTGGTGGAGAAAAAACGGGGCTGTCGCGGCATCCTATGGTGGATTACTGTTCTGTGTTATCCTGTTTTCAATCGTGACCCCGCTTCGAGGAGAGAGTATCTGGTCCCCGGCGAAACTGGCTACATTGATGTCAGATGTGATTGTGACAGCGCTGATGTCTGTTGGCGCAGTATTTATCTATGCTCTCGGTAATCTTGATATCAGTATCGGGAAACAGATTGGGCTTTATGCGACGATTATGGTGTTTCTGGGAAATATGACGGGAAGCCTGCTTCCGGGGGTTCTAATCTGCATTGTACTTTCGGTGGTAATCGCAATTATAAACGGAGCATCTGGACCACTTCTTAACATTATACCGATTATTCCGTCTGTAGTCGTGATGCAAATACTTTCAGGTATTATTACAGTAGTATTTTCCTCTTTAGGGACAAGGAGCATCACACTGCGGACGATAGACTATAGTGTGTTTAAATCGCCAGTATTGATGTTCATTGTACTGGCGGCCGAAGTGGCGATTGCAGTATTTCTGTTTAACTATACACAGATTGGTAAATACGCAAAAATGTTGGGGGCGAATAAAATAGCAGCCGGTCAGAGTGGGGTAAGCCTCATCAAGTTCCGGGTACTGTGCTATATGATTGCAGGGCTCTGCTTTGTGGTTGCATCTGTGTTCCAGATGGGATACACAGGATCTGCATCAGATTCTACGGGAACTGGCTTTGAGATGAACATTATGGTAGCCCTTATCTTAGGTGGAATGCCGATATCAGGTGGTATGAGATCGAGAATCTCAGCAGCCGTTGTAGGTGCATTTACATTTTCTATTCTGGATGTGGGCCTGCCTATGATTGGTCTTCCGACTCGAATGACATTTATTGTAAAAGCAGTTATTTTCCTGATTGTGGTATTGATGACCAGCAGGAAGAAAGACGGAGCATTACCTAAATAATATATAGGACAGACTATATATTTATAGAAAGTTCCTTCTCATATTCTAGAGAAAGGACAGAAGCCAACAAAACAAACGGAGGGAAAAAAGATGGCAAAACGTAAAAACACATGGAAAAAAGTAACGGCGGCGGCAGCTTCAGCTATACTTGCAGTATCTATGCTGGGTGGCTGTGGAGCATCGAGCGATACTTCGAAAGACTCTGGCGGAGAGGATGCGGCAAAAGGAGGAAAGCTTCTGCTTATGTCTAACGTAAACAGCGGCGCTATGTATGATTTTAATATTGCATTTATGGATACATGGACACAGGAGCTTGGATATACTTACGAGGTTATATACGGAGACAGTGCAAATGATCCTGCCGGCAATCTAAACGCGGTGAAGAATGCAATGACGGATGATGTAGTAGGTCTGATTGCGATGCAGGACGGAGGGCTTGTGGATATTATGACAGAGTATCCGGAACTATATGTGGCAGGAATGGGAAATGACATGCTTTCTGTATACGGAGAGGGCGGAGCCAATGCTGCCGTGGCGGATAACGATCATTTTCTCGGAAGCGTGGCAGGCGGCTATGCTGACGGGGAAGATACAGGAAAGATGTTTGCACAGGCAATTATAGACGCAGGGTATGAGAAAGTGGCAATCTGTATGTCTCCTGCATTTGCATACCCGCAATATGAAGTGGCAGATAAGACAATCCGAACAGAGATTGAAAAGTACAATGAGACGGCGGACAATCCGATTGAGATTGTGGGAGACGAGGCTACAGTACTGATGTTTAAACCGCTGGATGATACATTTTTTAATGAACCAGAGAACCAGGATCTGGATGCTATCGTCGGTCTGTGTGGAGGACAGCAGTTTATCTATCCACCGCTGTCAAATGCAATTGCAAATGGAACAGCAGATCCGGACACAAAACTTATAACATTAGGGCTGGAAAGTTCAAGTGATTTGGTCGCAGATGTGGGAACCGGGATTGTACAGCAGTTATTTGTTCCGAATTATGAAGAAATTTTCTTCTGTATGGCGATGCTTGACAATGCAATCCAGGGAAAACAGTACAGTGATTTCACGAAGTCTGAAGTGTTGGATGGGGTATATGTACACATTGCAAGTGACGAGATTATGACGAATATTGAGAATAACAGCCCGATGCTAGATGCGGATATGTCAAAGGCATCCGTATCTGTAGACGAAGGAAAAGAATATCTGACAAGGTACAATCCAGATGCGACGTATGCAGATCTGAAGGAATTTATATTATCAGATGCATTCTCTGAAAAGGCATATGAATAGAAAATGCGGATATAGGATTCAGAGAATATCAGTAGATAAAAAATAGGAGGTCAGTGCGGTTTATGAATAGAAAAATGGGGATAGGAAAACGGATCGCAGGTACACTTGTGCTGCCGGTGTTGATGTTTCTCATCATGCTGATCTTATGCTGGTCTAATGGAAAGATGTATTATGGGACATTGGATATGTGGAAGACGCTGATTGTCAATATTACCATTTCTACGACATGCGCAATGGGGATAGGACTTCAGTTTAATAATGGGCGTTTTGACTTTTCAGGCGGTGCGGTTATGCTGCTCTCGGCAATCATCGGAGGAAACATTGCAAAGAATATGAACAGTAACTTAGCGCTGTTTGCAATCCTCTGTATCGTGCTCTGCACCCTGTTGAGCGTGGGTGTTGCAGTACTTTACGTGTACGGCAGGCTTCCGGTAGCAATCAGTACGATTACTATGGCGCTGATTTATGAAGCGGTCACGCCTCTGTTCTTTAACGGAGCAGGGGTGAACCTGATTGCAAGTATGGAATTGAAAAAGGTGGCGATGTTTCCGGGAGTGCTGATTCCACTTGTACTGGCATTTGTAATCTATGCATTTTATAAACGCTTTACTTTGACGGGAAAGCAGTCAGAGTTATTAAAAAATAATCAGAATGTTGCCGTTGATATCGGTATCAATGAAAGGAAAAATGTTATTTTATCCTATGTATTCAGTGGTTTGATTTTCGGATGTGCGACAATGGTATGGGCGTCATCCACGATTAAGTCGGCCTCTTTTACGTCACTGTCTACAGTTAGCGACCTGTTTACGAATATCCTGCCGGTATTTATCGGACTTGCTTTGAGTAAATACTGCGGAGAGGCGCTGGGGACAGTGGTAGGCGCAGTGACATTGAGCCTGATGTCTTACGGACTGCAGGCGCTTCTGTCAGCGGAACTGGGAACTGCAGTTTCCATGGTGGTAACAGGTGTATTTGTATTTGTGTTTAATATTATTACAACACCTTACGGAAGTATTATTACAGCATGGTTCGAAGCAAGAAAACGTAAAGGAGCGTTGAAAAGAGTATGACTGTTAATTTAAAAGAAAAGCCGTTTTACCTGGAGCAAGAGGGGATTAACTGGGTACATGATACGATAGAGAAGATGTCGCTTGAAGAAAAAATTGGGCAGCTTTTTATTCATCTGGGGCAGAGTACGGAAGAAGAATACATAAAAAATATGGCGGAAAAGTACCATATCGGAGGCGCCAGGTATACTGAAACCGACGCGGAGAAAATTTTCCGACAAAATCAATATTACCAGAAGTACAGTAAGATTCCTATGTTTATTGCCGTGAACGGAGAGACAGGCGGAAATGGTATCTGCAGCGGAGGCACATTTGTTGCAACGGAAGCAGAATGTGAAGCAGCAGGGGATACCGGCGCTGCATATGGAATGGGACTAGTAGCTGGAAGAGAGGCTCATGCCCTTGGATGCAACTGGAATTTCGCCCCCATGGCTGATATGGTATTTAACTGGAGAAATACTATTGTAAATACAAGATCATTTGGGACAGACCCGGATATTGTGACAGAGATGTGCCGCGCCTATTTGAAGGGATGCAGGCAAAATAATGTGCTTTCCTGCGTGAAACATTTTCCGGGAGACGGGGTGGAAGAAAGAGATCAACATCTGGTGCTTGGGATTAACTCGTTATCCTGCGAAGAATGG
>ERZ857801.601-NODE-601-length-47236-cov-9.012844_pt1 | contig 47236 bp, 32 predicted proteins | sample MGYA00519762_ERZ857801 | MGnify/ENA primary metagenome ERZ857801 (study PRJEB31778, sample SAMEA3449368) | human gut metagenome | biome: human gut; feature: human-associated habitat; material: faeces | place: United Kingdom | collected 2010/2012 ...
GGATAAGTGCTGAAAGCATCTAAGTACGAAGCCAGCCTCAAGATGAGATATCCCTAGAGGGTCGTTGTAGACTACGACGTAGATAGGCTACAGGTGTAAGGGCAGCAATGTCGAAGCCGAGTAGTACTAATAGCCCGAGACTTTCGATCATGTAAGGGTTGATATATCAGCAGATGGCTGATGCCATATGTTTCTATTAGTTACTTCAGGTAATGGGGTTGTCCAGTCAAAATCTTACAAAGAGGTATTAAGGTGGTTATAGCGTTGGGGATCCACCTCTTCCCATTCCGAACAGAGAAGTTAAGCCCAACCACGTCGATGGTACTGCGTAAAAGTGGGAGAGTAGATAGCCGCCGTTTTTTAGGAGTGAGAGCGAAAGTTCTCCGTGAAGGAAGCCGATTCAGTTTTGAGTCGGCTTTTTTCGTTTCCGACAGCCTATAAGCCATGTGGATGCCAGGGTATTCCTTAAACAGTATTTCTGCCCTTTCCCTTTTGGTTTTCCGTCTTCTTCTGGTATGAAGTCATGTTCCCGTCCGGAATGCTCCTTCTTTAGAGATCGTGTTTTGGGATGGCGAGTTTGATTGCAGAAAATATGGTTTAGTTTTTTTATGTGATTCTTTTTTCCAACTACAAAGAATATTTCATTTTCGGGATTATTGATAGCGTACAGCAGTCCCTGCGGCAGTAACCATTAGCATACTTCCACTTCCCCCAACTGTTTCGTAGTCCAGATCTATGGCGATTACAGCGTTTGCACCCAGTTGTGTCGCATGATCGCTCATTTCTTTTAAGGCGGTTTCTTTTGCTTCGCGTAATACGCTTTCGTAAGAACCTGCGCGTCCTCCGACAATATCCCGGATGCCTGCGAAGAAATCTTTGAATACATTTGCTCCGATGATTGTTTCACCGGATACGATTCCGAAGTACTGGGTAATTTCTTTTCCTTCAATCGTGTTAGTTGTTGTGAGTAACATAGCTTTTTTATTTAATTGTTTAGGGACAAATATAAGATAAAGGGCGAACCAGTGTACTGATCCGCCCTTTGTTTTTATGTTTCTTTATATGAATTTATTTAACCGGTTGATCGGTCATGATAAATTCCAGCTTGCCGCCTTTTATGATGTCGGTGTGGCTGATGAACAGGGTGTCGAGGATTTTGCCGTTCAGTTTAACCTCTTTGATGTATTTGTTGGCTGCACTGTTGTTTTTTACCAAGATCTCGAAAATACCGCCTTTTACATGAATAAGCGCTTTGTCGATCATCGGACGGCCCAATGTATAGACCGGAATTCCCGGAGCGATCTGATAGAAGCCTAACGCACTCATTACATACCAGGCGGACATCTGTCCGCAGTCCTCATTTCCGATGATACCGTCCGGCGCGTTTGTGTAGAAATTTTGCATGATCTGATCCAGGCGCTCTTGCCCTTTCCAAGGAGAATCCGTCCAGTTATATAAATAAGCCATGTGATGGCTCGGCTCGTTGCCGTGCGCATATTGGCCAATCAGTCCGGTGATATCTCCGGAGGCTTCTTCACCATCAACTTGGGAAGAGGTGGTGAATAATGTGTCCAAGCGTGTCTCCAGCTCTTTTTTACCACCGATCGTGGAGATAAAGTTGTCCATATCATGAGGTGCAAAGAAACTCCATTGAAAGGCATTCCCTTCGGTATAATCGCTCTTCATATGGGAAGAATAACGGGGATTGAACGGTGTACGGAAAGAACCATCCCCCATCACCCCGCGCATCATCTTGGTCTCCGGGTCTAAGTAGCGTTTGTAGTATTCTGCCTTTACCGCATACTCTTTTGCCAGTTCCGTATTTCCTGCTTTAGCGGCGATTTGGGAAATACACCAGTCATAGTAGGCCATCTCTAATCCCCAGGAAACAGATTCGGGAACCGAGTCGGCCGGGACAAAGCCGTATTTCTCCTTATAATAGGGGTGGCGGGTAATCAAATCCAACTCACGTGTTCCTTTGAACTTCTCTGCCAGATCGTTTCGGTAGACAGATGAACGGGCGCTTGCTTCGGCCCAAACGTTCAGATCACCTTCTGCCAGGTCTTTAGTCACTAAATCTGCCAGTACAGAGACTGCCGGATAACCTACCATGCAACCTGTATAGCTGGAAGCTAACGGCCATTTCGGAAGGATTCCTCCTTCTTTATATCCTTGCACGAGCACTTTTCCCCAATCGGCAGCCCGTTCTGGTTGGATAATCGTCATCAATGGATGCAAAGCGCGGAAAGTATCCCAAAGTGAGAAGACAGAATAGTTCACATAACCTGGTTCCGCCCGGTGCACCTTCTTATCCATTCCTAAATAGCGCCCGTCCACATCCTGATAGGCATAAGGTGCGATCATCGTGTGGTAGAGAGCTGTGTAGAAGTTCACCATCACTTTCGGATCGGAGCTTTCGATCCGGATATCGTTTAAAGCTTTGTTCCAGATACGTGCGGATTCAGCCCGTGTAGCATCGAAATCCCATCCCGGCAGTTCGGCCAGCATGTTTCTCTCTGCACCGTCCGTATCGACAGGAGAGATCGCCACTTTTACATACAGTGGTTTGTTGCTCTCCGCAAATTTGTAATGGAATTTCAGATCGTCTGGTGTGTTGAGACGCAAGAACAGCGAATCTTTCCGTAAATTTCCGTCGATATACTGGTATAGTGTTTCGATCGGTTCCGAGAATGTGATCCGGTAAGAGACAGAATGGAAATGTGCCCATCCCTGCGTCCTGACAGTACCCTCCACCGTCGAATCGTTTACAAAAAGATATTCGTTCCCTACTAACTTATGTCCCCAGTTCGGTTGCAGCACATGACCGAGATCGAGAAGGACACGGCGGTCCTTCGGATTATCGTATGTGTATTTATGGAATCCGACACGGTCCGTACTGGTCAACTCCACATTAATTCCGAAATTGTCGAGACGTACTGCATAATAGCCTGGCGTTGCTTTTTCCGTCTCTTTCTTGAAAATCGCAACCGGTTTGATCGAGTCACCACCGGAGAAAGGTAGGATCGCCACATCTCCCAAGTCGCCGATACCCGTACCTGATAAGTGTGTATGGCTGAAAGCATATATTTGGTTGTCATCATAATGGTATCCGCTACTGGCATCCCAGCCCATGATATGTGTGTCGGGGCTGACCTGTACAAGAGCAAACGGACGGGTAGCACCGGGAAAGGTATGCCCGTGAAAGCCTGTTCCGATAAATGGGTTCACATATTGAATTTCATCTCGTAGTTGTTCCTCGTCGGACGGTTGGTTACAGGCTGCCAGAAGTCCGACCACTGCAGCCTGAAGGAATAGGATTGTTTTCTTCATGTTATATTATCTGTGTTTTATCTCCTAAATGAATGAATCGTTATTTTTGACTTTACAAATATAAAGAAAAAGAACAATATACGTGTATGTCCTGCTTTTCTTCGGGAAAAAGTTCGTAAAATTTGTAACTGTCCCCGTCCTCACTCTTCTTTTGTGACAGAGATGAGAACGGATGAATTCATAAAACGTATTTTGATTTTAAAGGATAACCTGTTCCGGGTTGTATTCCAGATCACGGGAGACCACAATTTGTCGGAGGAGATCGTGTAGGACTCTGCTAAAGATGCATTATTCTATTTATTCTTATCCTGACTACTTCATTTATATTCGATAATGCTTATCTTTGAAGCGCTAAGTCTAATTTAATCCTATTTTATTATGAAGACGAATATGGGAAAAGTATTTACTACGCTTCTTTGTATGATGATGTGTTTATCACTTTATGCGCAGGAATTTACTCTCGGCATGGTTGTTGGTTCGTGGAATTTTTCGGCTCCCGATGCTCCTTACGGTTATCAGAAAGGGACTTGCCAGATCAAGAAAACTGGTGAAAACCTTTCCGCTGTTTTCACGATCAGCGATACGGAAATGACCGTGAAAGAAATCAAGAAAGAGAGCGATACCTATAAATGCAATTTCTATGTAGATGGAACCTATGTTTCACTCACTTTTATACAGGAAGGCAAGAATAAACTGACAGGGAAAGCAAATGCAGAAGGTATGGTAATCCCTGTTACATTCACTAAAATAGTTAAAGCTGTCCAAGCACGATAATCTTTTTTTATCTATGTTTACTGTCATTGGTATTATGTTCGCGGGTATTGCCGCAGGCTATCTTTTGCGCAAAATCGAACTTTTGCAAAAGATCGGCAAACCTATTTCTTATACGATCCTTTTGCTTCTTTTCCTTTTGGGAATATCTGTCGGTGCGAATAAGGATATTGTCGATAATCTTGTCACGTTGGGCGGTCAGGCATTCCTGCTTGCCTTGGCTGGTACGGTAGGGAGTGTATTGGCTGGCTGGGGAGTCTATTGTCTGTTTTTTAAAGAAAGGAGTTGCGGATGAAAGGAAGTCTGATCGTTGTAGGATTTTTTGCGCTTGGTTGCTTGTTGGGATGGAGTGGCTGGCTGCCCGATGTTGTCATTGAAAACGACATTACGGTATATGTCTTATACCTGCTAATGTTTCAGGTCGGGCTCAGTATCGGTAGTGATAAGAAGCTAAAGGATATTCTCGGCAGTATTCGTCCGAAACTGCTTTTGGTCCCTTTGGCTACGATTGCCGGGACACTGGTCTTTTCGGCTTTGGTCGGTCTGTTGCTTACGCAGTGGAGTGTATTTGATTGTCTGGCGGTAGGAAGCGGTTTTGCCTATTATTCTCTTTCGTCTATCTTGATTACCCAATTGAAGGAACCTTTTTGGGGTGTCCAACTCGCCACAGAATTAGGAACAATCGCTTTAATGGCAAATATCATGCGCGAGATTATGGCTCTTCTCGGTGCGCCTCTTTTTGTCAAATATTTCGGCCGGTTGTCTCCTATCTGTGCTGGAGGTGCCACGACTATGGATACGACCTTGCCTATCATCACTCGTTATTCGGGAAAAGACCTTGTTTTCATTTCAATTTTTCATGGGATTATCGTAGATTTTACAGTTCCGTTTTTTGTGTCGTTCTTCTGCTCGTTTTAGATATGGTTCCTTTTTTGTTGAAATACGTGACTTATTTTGCTTCAAACAGGCAGAAAAAGTGTTGAAGATTCCCGTTTACAGGCTTTTTACACCCGGATGTGAACGGTCTTGACACCCGAGTGTGAATGATATCGAGACCCGGGTGTCAATGGGTTTATCTTATTATGTTATTGAAAATAAGTAATGTGAAGAAAAATGTCGGACAGGCGGTTAATGATAGTATGATAGATGAAATAGGCATCCATCATACCTACTATCATTGCTTGAGTTTATTGATATTCAATAGATAAAAGACAATTAGTGATAGTATGACAGTTAAATGTAACTATGTTTTATCCCTTCTGTTTATGTTCGTAGAGAAATAATGAAGTCATATTATCGGGTGAAGGCAGAACTGGTAATGCTTTCGTTTGGATAAACATTGAATCTTATAAGTATGGCAAAAAGTGAAGGATAAGTACGTGAATTGCGTACAAAAAAGAACGGCTCCCATTCCGTAGCAGTGGATGAGAGCCGCTTTGAGATCGCACATAATATTACTTTTGTACCTCTTTCAACATCTCTTTTACCGCCTCTTCCAGCTGGTGATCTTCGCCTCTTAGCTGTGATTCGGGGGAGTTGTAGACTTCGATGTCAGGTTCGAGTTGTTGGTTTTCGAGATAGCGGCCCTGCATATCTTGCATGCCGACTTGCGGGATACCGAAAACGATTGACGGGTCAATTTGGGTTTCCCACCATACGGCAGTCATCGTTCCCGGTACGGGAGCGCCGATCAGTTTGCCGATTTTCAACGTCTTATATGTCCAGGGAAAACCGTGGGCGTTCGAATAATTGTCTTCGCACATTAGTACGCATGACGGTTTCAGCCATCTGTTAAACGGATCGTTTCCAATGAACTGTCCGCGCGGAGTGAATTTAGCATACAGTTCTCCACTCAACAAAATTGCCAGGTCCTCATGAAGCCAACCGCCACCGTTATGGCGCGTATCGACAATCACGGCTTCCTTCTCGCGGCAACGACCTAACAGCTCGGAATAGGTATCGCGGAAACTTTCGCTGTTCATGCCTTTGACATGTACATATCCGATCTTTCCGTTCGACAGCTTGTCGACCATCTGGCGCTTCTGTTCCACCCAACGTTTGTAAAGCAAATCGGATTGTGTGCCGTAGGTGATCGGTTTGACTTGTTCTTCGAAACGTTCTTTGGTTGCCGGATCGTAAACGGACAGTAGTACCTGCTTGCCGGCTTTGCCGCTTAATAGCGGATAGTAATCTTCTCCACTCTTGATATTCGTGCCGTCTATCTTTTCGATGATGCAGCCAGGCTTGATCTTGGTGTCGGCTTTTGTCAACGGGCCTTTGGCGATGATTTCTTCAATCTTCAAACCGTCGCCTGTGTAATTGTTGTCATAGAAAGCGCCCAAGCTAGCTGTTGCTGGTGCGGAAGATGCAGAGCGGTAGCGTGCACCGGTATGTGAACCGTTTAGTTCGCCTAACATTTCAGAAAGCATTTCTGCGAAATCGTAGTTATTGTTGATATGCGGAAGAAATTTTTCGTATGCCTTTCCATATCCGGCCCAATTGATACCATGTATTTTGGGATCGTAGAACTTGTCTAATACTTGGCGCCAGGTGTGATGGAATATATATTCGCGTTCTTTCGCCGGGCGATATGAAAATTCGGCTTTGAATGCGATCGGTTTCGTTTTGCTGTCCTTGATTTCGATCTTCTTCAACTGGCCTCCCGAAACGAGGAAAATGTTCTCGCCTTTCTTGTCGGGGAACATCGTTCCGCCACCGACACCTTTGATCAGTAGTTTGGTGGTGTTCTCCTTGAAATTGTGTTCCCATAGGTCGTAACCGTTTTCGAATGCGGCGCAATAATATAGCTTGTCGCCTTTCTGCGTCAGGACGGCGTCACCTAAGAATGACGAGTTGACGGTCAAGCGCATGATACGGTCTTTACGATTGGCCAAGTCGAATTTAAGCGGTTCGACCGGCTTATCTGCTTTTTCGTCTTTCTTGTCATCGTCTTTATCCTTGTCTTTCTTGCTGTCCTTGTCTTTTTCGTCCTTATCTTTGTCCTCTTTTTCTTCGTCCAACAAAGCTTGTTCCTCTTTGGTGAGGCGGAACTTGTCGTATGCTTCGCCGTCGAAGAACATGATGTAAATATCATCTTCTGCTCCCCAACTGCCATGACTGCGATAACCGGCCCGGTCGGACGACCAGATCATCGCTTTTCCATCCAGTACCCATTTGGCGTTGTTGTCGGAGTAGCCGCTTTCGGTCAGGTTGGTCATTTCGCCGCTGCCGTCCGCTTTCACCAAAACGATGTCCGTATTGTTCCATCCTCCGATCGCGATATATTTAGCGAGGAACCATTTGCTGTCGGGTGACCATTGATAATATTGATCGCCGTCGGCATACGAATAATTATATTTACCATCCAGGACGGTGCGTACTTGTTTGTTTTTCAAATTAATCACGCGTAGAGTCGTACGGTTTTCCAAGAAAGCGACTTCCTTTCCGTCCGGAGAATACATCGGCTGGAAAGAGGTCTGCGAATTTACCACCAACGGTTCTTCCTTCAATTCCTGTGCGTATGTGAAATATTTGTCGTTCTTGCGTACCAAGCTGCTTTGATAAACGCCCCAGGTTTCGCCCCGTTCGGCCGAGTAAACCAATGAGCGTCCGTCTGGGCTGAAATCGAGATCGCGCTCCTGCTGCGGTGTGTTGGTGATTTGTTTGGTAGTTTCGTAGTCGACCGAGGTTACATATACATCGCCGCGCACGATAAAAGCGACTTCTTTGCCATTAGGGGAAACTGCGATATCGGTGGCCCCGCTTGCCTTGAGTTGATGGATCAGGTCGTTCTCCACCTTATCCGAGATGATCTGTACATCCACTTTCTTAGGCTGTGTACCCTCTTTGACCGTATAGATTTCGCCATCGTATCCGTAACAGAGGTTGCCGTTGTTGTCGGAAGTTAGGAAACGGACGGGATGCATGGTATGATTGGTTATCTGCCGGCTATTTCTGCCGGTCAGGTCGTTTTTGAATATATTGAAACTTCCTTTTTCTTCACTCAGATAGTAGAAGGAAGAACCGTCTGTCGCCCATACCGGATTACGGTCTTCTCCTTTAAAGGAAGTTATTTTTTGGAAGGAATGTTCCCGACCGAGAGTGCACAACCAGATGTCCCGTGTGATGGAAGACTGGTGGTGTTTACGCCAAGGATCTTCATATCCCTTCTTGTCTTGGTATAAGAGTTTGTCACCCTTCTTGTTCAAAGCTAGGCTTTCCATGGCGAGGGAAGAATAGAGTTCGGGGCGTCCTCCATTGATACCGATCCGGTAGATTTGTGGAAATTGCCCGGAGGGGAATTGGCTGTCTTTCGCATCCTGCTGGATCGCGGCCGAATAGAGAATGTGCTTTGCATCACTGAACGTTTCCGGATATTCATTTGCGGAGTGAGTGGTCAACTGTTTCGGGCTACCTCCTTCCATATCCATGATGAAGATATCGAAGTTTCCGTTCCGGTCAGAAGCAAACGCGATCTTGCTGCCGTCAGGCGACCAGATCGGGCGCGTATCGTGAGCCGGATGGGTTGTTAACTGGGTAGCTTTGCCACCGTTTGCCGGAACGGTGTAGATATCGCCTTTGTAAGTAAAGGCGATCGTTTCACCGTTTGGAGAAATTGCCGGATAGCGCATCCATAGCGGATCATTTTCGGCCAGCACGTTTGTCGTAAACAGTAGTGCTGAAGTCAGGATAAATAATGATTTCATGCTTTGCGTTTTTATGGGTGTAAAGATACGGTATTATTATAAAAAAAGATAGAAATAAACTTAATAGTAGCTGTTTAGTAGTTTATTTCTATCTTTACGAACTCAAAGTGAGGGGTGAAAGAGGTGAATATGCATGAAACAGAGATACATAGAAATACTATAGAAAAACTTAAACGTGGTTCCTATGAGGCGTTCGATACATTATATGATATGTACGCGGATTCTTTGTACGGTTTCGCCTTGCTGCATACGAAATCATCTGTCCAGGCGGAAGATATCGTACAGGAGACGTTCCTCAAGCTGTGGAACATGCGTACCTCCTTGTCTGTTGAAGGCTCTTTCAAATCCATGTTGTTCACGATTGCCAAGAACCATGTGATCGATGTTTTCCGCCAACAGATCAACCGTCCGGATTTTGAAGATTACATACGCTTTTGTGAAGACGAACATCTTTTGGATAACACTTCCGTAGAAAAAATATATTACGATGACTTTATCGACAAGCTGGCGATAGCTAAGCAAAAACTGACCCCCGCGCAGCGGAACATTTTTGAAATGAGCCGTGAAGAGGGAATGAGCAATGCCGAAATAGCCGCTCTTTCGGATATTTCCGAGCAGACGGTAAAGAATCATTTGTCCGCAGCGTTAAAGATTCTGCGTGAGGAACTTCGGAAATATAATTATCTTTTCGCCCTTTTCATATAAGAAAACTTGAGAAGCTTACTTTCCTTTCCCAAAGCGGCTCTTGGAGTTCCAGATAGTTTCAGCGCTTGGAACTAAAAGTTCGTACGGTGAAACAGAAAGTTTCGCTAAAGGAAACTTCGAGCGTATTATAGGGGAAGAAACAGGAATATGCTTTAGAACATATAAAAACGCCTGGTACTTTTTCGGTACTCCTTCGTGTAACTATAAACAAGCAACAAATTATGACCGATTTATTTGATAAATTATATTCTCAATTCTTAAGCGGAAAGACCAACCGGAAAGACTTCGAGGGCTTCAAGGAGTCCTTGAATCATCTTTCGGACCAGGAACTGGCCGAAAGGATGGAAGCGTTTTGGGATGAGAATACGGTTTATCCGTCTATGGAAGTCGGTCGTAAGCGGGAAATTCATCGGAGACTTCGTCTGCAGATACATCCTCCTAAAATCTCCATACGCTGGTCCCGTATCGTGGTGGCGGCGGCCGTGATTGCCGTCTTGTCCGTTACGGCGTGGAACTTTTCTCTTCTGCATGAATTGCAAAATGCGAACTCTTCTTTCTTGGCGGAAGTTCCGGCCGGAGATAAGGTGCAGTTGACCTTGCCGGATAAGAGTTCTGTCAAATTGAATTCGGAAAGCTCTTTGTCCTACGCCTATGTCAACGGAAAGCGTGTCGCCCGTTTGAAGGGCGAGGGGTACTTCCAGGTTTCCAAGGACAGGAAACATCCGTTTGTCGTGCAGGTCGGCAATCTGAATATCGAAGTGTTGGGGACTTGCTTCAATGTCTATTCGTATGAGGAGAATGACTTTGTAGAGACTTCCTTGATTGAAGGCTCCGTGCGCCTCTACGATTCCAAGTCGCCTTCTGAAAGTTTTATCCTGAAACCGTCGCAGAAAGCGATCTATTCGAAAAATAATGGGAAAATCAGTTTTCACAATACAGACAATGTAAAAGAAACCGCGTGGACGCAGAATCATCTGGTGTTCGAATCGGAGAAGTTGGGTTCGGTGTTCCAAAAGATCGAAAGATGGTATGGTGTGCATATTGACCTGCTATGTCCGGAGATTGCGAACGATCAGATTTCCGGCTCTTTTAAGGACGAACAACTTCCGTATGTCATGGAAGCTTTGAAATTTCAATATGGATTTAATTATGAGATCACAGGAAACAATGTTACGATTAATAAGTCTAACCAATTAAAAATAAAATGAGCCTATGAGATGAACAGGTGAAATCTAAGAAAAAGTGTTTTTAAAAATCAATTGTTTAATTCTAACTTAAGTCTATTTATCATAGTCATGAAGAAAGTATTTCGGAGTGCAGCACTCCTGTTTTTGTGTACAACCATGTACGCACAGGACATTTCGCAAACAATGTCAATGAATTTGCAAAATGTCACATTAAAAGAATTTTTTAAGAATCTGGAGGCACAGACTTCTTTTTCGGTTGTTTACCGGGATATTATCCTGAGTGAAAATCCTGATGTAGTCGTTTCTGCTTCCAATCGCCCGTTAAAGGATATCCTGTCTCAGGTACTGGAAAAACACGGCCTTTCCTACAAAGTGAGTAATAAGACGATCGTTATCGTTAAGGCAGAAGCGCAGGCTCCCGTGAAACAGCGAAAAACCAAGAAAATATCTGGTGTGATTACCGATGAAACAGGTCTTCCGGTAGCTGGAGCGAATATCGTAGTCAAGGGAACGACTAATGGGACCATTTCGGATATGGATGGAAACTTCTCTTTAGAGGCTGCTCCGGGGGAGATGTTGGAAATATCCTATATCGGTTTTTTGCCTATGGAAGTAAAGATCGATAACAAGAATACGTTTGACATCCTGATGAAAGAGGATGCACAAGGTTTGGATGAAGTTGTCGTGATTGGTTATGGTACGGTAAAGAAAAGAGATTTGACTGGAGCTGTCGCTTCTGTCAATGCTGCCAAGATTTCAGCTGTTCCGACCTCTACGGCATCGGAAGCCTTGCAGGGACGTATTCCGGGGGTTGTCGTTTCGAACGCCAACTGGTCGCCAGGCTCTACTCCGAACGTGATGATCCGTGGTAAACGTTCGATCACGGCAAGCAATGATCCGTTGTATGTGATTGATGGTGTTCCCGTTACTGGCGGTATTGGCGAAATCAGCCCGTCGGATATAGAGTCGATGGAAGTGTTGAAGGATGCGTCGGCAACAGCAATCTATGGTGCTCGTGGTGCGAACGGTGTTATCCTGATTACGACCAAGCAGGGGAAATCAGGCAAGACTCAGATCGATTATAACGGATATGTCGGGGCGCAGACAATTTTGAACCAGCTCGATTTTTGGGATGGTCCGGAATATGCCGAATATACGCGCGAGTCTTATCGCAATACGAGCAATAATTCGATCCGCTACAACTCGGATGTGGCTTCAAAGGAGCAGGATATGGTTTGTCCGGGATTTACACGTGACCCGTCGATCATGGAATCGGTCATGATGGGTTGGGGTGACGATGGCGTTTACTATCCGTCCCATGTGCGTACGACCCGCTATATGGATCATGTGACCCGCACCGGTATGGTGACCGACCATCAATTGAGTATCCGAGGTGGTGGCGAACGGACGAACTTCTTGGCTTCCGCTACTTACAATAAGAATAACGGCATTTTCAAGGATGAGGATTATGAACGTTATTCGATCCGTTTGAATCTGAACCACGAAATCAACAAATATGTGAAGATCGGGGCGCAGACGCAATATTCGCATGCCATTCAGCAACGCGGGGCCGGACTTGCCAGTGGTTGGCGTTTAAGCCCGTTGGCTCAGTTGTGGGATGAGAATGGCGAGATTATTCCGTTACCAGGGTCTTATAATGTCTACAATACGATGATGGACCTTGTTCCGGGTGCAGTGGACCGTCCTGTGAAAACAACCCGTTACCTGGGTAGCTATTCTCTGGATATCAAACTGCCGGTCGACGGACTGAAGTTCCGCTCTAACCTGGGCCTCGATGCCCGTACCGTACAGGACTACGAATTCTGGTCCGCTAAAACGAGTAATCGTGGCATGGGGACTTCTTATGCGAAGAATGCCGTTGACAAATACACGATGTTTACTTTGGAAAACATGCTTTTCTATGATAAGACGTTCAACGACAAACACACCTTGGGCGTGACTTTATTGCAGTCCATTCAAGAAGACAAAAGGGAAAGTGTGAACGTCGCAATGGAGAATCTGCCGGCCGATAACCTGAAATATTATGATCTGGGGTCGGGCTTGGTGACCAATACGATCGGCAGCTCGATGATCAAGTGGAATATGGCTTCTTTCATGGGACGTATCAATTATAACTATTTAGGACGTTACCTCCTGACGGTTTCTGCCCGTTATGACGGTTCGTCTCGTCTGGCTGACGGACACAAGTGGGTGCTTTTCCCTTCTGCCGCATTGGCATGGCGTATCAATGAAGAATCTTTCATGTCGAGTACATCCGGATGGTTGGATAACCTGAAATTAAGACTTGGTTTTGGTAAGACTGGTAATTCGGCCGTAGATCCTTACCAAACGAAAGGTACGTTGTCGTTGATTCGTTATCCGTTTGACAATGGTGGAACTCCAACGATCGGATATGCCCCGAATGCGATGGCGAACAGTCTGTTGACTTGGGAAACGACGGACCAGTGGAATTTGGGTATCGATTTCGGTGTGTTGAGAGGACGTATCAACGGGACGATTGACTTGTATATGCAGAATACACATGATTTGTTGCTGAAACGCCAGTTACCGGTTGTTTCCGGTTTTCCCGATGTGCTATCGAATGTGGGTAAAACGCGTAATAAGGGTATAGAAGTTTCTATCAACTCTATGAACATCAATTCGAAAGACTTCCAGTGGACAACTGATTTGATGCTGTCTTCCAACAAGGAAGAAATCGTTGAACTGTATAATGGCAAGAACGACGATATCGGTAGCAAATGGTTTATCGGCCAGCCGGTGAATGTTCATTATGACTACCGGAAAGTAGGTATCTGGCAGAACACGGAGTCAGATCTTGCCGAGATGGCAAAATTCGCCGCCAACGGTACGGAGTTTGCTCCGGGCGATATCAAGATACAGGATGTGAATGGCGACTATAAGATTACGGATGCCGATAAGCAAATTCTGGGAAACCCACGTCCGAAGTTGATTGCCAGTATGGTGAATACTTTCAACTATAAAGGTTTCGACCTGTCGGTCTTTTTATATGCGAGTTTCGGTGCTATGCTGTATAATGATATTTATGCTGTGGAACATTGCGGACGTAACGGCGGTGTGAAAGTAGACTACTGGACACCGAATAACCCGACGAACGCTTATCCTCGTCCGAGTATCGATGAGGAGCGCCCGATCTACATCACATCCACTTATTATGAAAAAGCGGATTTCTTGCGTGTAAAGACAATGACATTGGGATATACCTTGCCGAAGACCTTGACCAATAAGTTCCTGGTGGAGAAACTGCGTGTTTATTTTACAGCCCAGAATCCGTTTATCTTTACCAATTATACGGGTATTGATCCGGAAGCAGCTAAAGTAAATTCGGCCGGTAATCCTGAAACCAACGGTAGTGGTTTCGGCACTCCGAGTGTCAGTTCCTGGATTTTTGGTATAAACTTGACTTTGTAATTTTAATCTTAATAAATCAAAGAATGAAAATGAAATCTGTATATTGCTATATGCTGGCAGGCCTGATGTTATCTGCTTCAAGTTGCAGTAGTTGGTTAAGCGAAGACGATGCACCGGTGATGTCGTACGATTATTATGAAACGGAAGCCGGTGTAAATGCAGCCATTACGGCAGCTTACGGTTTCCTTCGTTGGGGAGTTGGTGGTGAACGTTTCGATGTATTGACCGAATTAGGAACCGATTTGTTCACGGAAGGAGAAGATGGTAGTAATCGTGAATCGTATAATAAATATGCGACACAGTTGAATCCGGACGACGGTATTCTGTATGAAATGTGGGAAAATCACTACAAAGGGATTAGTGATGCCAATATCGCCATGCAGAAGATTCGGGATTCCCAAGACTTGTTGGAGAGTGTGAAAATACAAAGTTATGCCGAAATGCAATTTATCCGCGCCTATTTATATTTTGATTTGGTGCAGCAGTTTGGGCGTATTCCTTTGGTCACGGAAGGTAGTTTCGAGATTCGGACGGACTTCAAGCGTGCTCCGATCGCTGATGTTTATAATGTTATTATCAGTGATTTACGTAATGCCGCCGAAAATTTACCGGAGAAGGCTTCTGTTTTAGGACGTGCCACACGTTACTCAGCTGCCCATTTGTTGGCGAAGGTTTATCTGACTCGTGGTAGCGCAGTCAAAGATGCGCGTGGTCAGAAAGCGACAGATATGGATAGTACGCTTTATTATGCTGAGCAAGTGATCAACAGTGGAGCTTATGCTTTGCAAGAAAACTTCTCCTCTCTGTGGGATATCAAGAATCAGGGGAACTCCGAAGCTGTGTTTGCCGTGCAGTTCACAACCGAGCCGATGTTTAACGGAGATGGTAACAAGCAGCATCTCTATTGGCTGTCTTGGTATGAAGATTAGCCGGGTATGTTGAGAGATATTGAAAACGGTCGTCCGTACCGTCGTCACGTGGCAACAAAGAAAACGATGGACGATTTATTCGATCGTTTGCATGATTCACGTTTTTATAAGAGTTTCAAATGGGTCTACTATGCAAATAATGTAAGCACGCTGCCTGTTTGGGAGTCGCTTTCTTATGACGGAAACGTCTATTTTACGCCGGATCCTTCTAAAGGGCAAATAGAGGGCGAGTTGAAATTCCAGCATGGCGATACGGCGATTTATTATACGATGCAGGAAACAGGGCTTGCTTCTAATAGTGACGAGATGCGGAAATTGCGTGCTGACTATACTTATTCTTATTTCCCTCGCGAAATGCATTCGATCCGTTATTTTCCGTCACTGGTGAAATACCTTGATCCGAGCCGTTCTTCTGTGTCTGAAGAAAAGGGATCTCGCGAATGGGTGCGTATGCGTTTGGGAGAAACGTATTTGTTGGCAGCGGAAGCTGCCGGTCGTAAAGGTGATTTCGACAAGGCTGCTGAATATATCAATGTGATCCGCAAGCGTGCCGCTTGGGCCGAAGGTGAGCAAAAAGACCAGCAGATCTGGCTTTTCGAAGGTGGAGTGAACGATACGAAGAGTACGTATGATGCACTTAAAGTTTCTCCGGCTGATCTACAAGGTGATTTTATCGAATTTATTCTGAACGAACGCGGACGTGAATTACTGGGAGAAACCAATCGTTGGGAAGATTTGGTTCGTTGTGAACTGCTGTATGATTGGGTGAAGAAATACAATCCGGATGCAATCTACATTAAACCGTATCACAAACTTCGTCCTATCCCGCAGAAACACATCGACCGTCTGAATCCTGTTGGTGAGCTCAGTGAAGAACAGAATGAAGGTTACTATTGATGTCTGTCTTTAGAGATAAAGCGATATAAAAAGTAGGTATTAGTTAAAAGTGGCCGGCTACAATGGAATAGATGATATTCCGCCGTAGCCGGCTTTTTCTGTGTTTTTTCTAAAGAACCTTGAAAAAAGGAAGGAGGAATATCGGATTTTTGAATCTTCTGTTTATCTTTGTCGTGTACAGTAAGCAGGATAAAGCGTTATCGCTGGTACAACTTTGGTGGTGAACACGAAAGTTTATATATTATCTCTTGATTGAAACCTCGAAATTTCTAGATAACTAGTGGATAGTATGTGAATTTTGTTCGCGTTTTTTCTTGTCATGCAAGATGGGTGTTTATGCACTTGCGTATTCAAGATAAAAAACGTGGGTAATTATTGCATACAACTAGTTATAGGTTATTCGAGGTCCTTAATCGAGTGTATGTTACTAATTCCCACGTTTCTTTATAATAACCATCTAATTGGGGAATTGTTGGATATATGGGATTTTTTCAGGTCGAATTTAAGTAAATATGGAATTACCTTTATCTATTTCAAATCTTCAGGAGCAATGGTTGCTATCTTTTTTGAAAAAACTTGATCCTGCCAATATTACTGAGCTTTTTTGGCAATTGCGGCCTTATGTAGTCTTGCATCATGTGGAGTTTAAGGAGTCTTCGTTTTCTTTTTCATCAGTTGGTATTATTAATTTTGTAGATATTGTCGGTTTTGTCCGTAAGAATGATACTTTGGGTATTCTGTTGAGGAACGGCTGTTTCTATTTGTTTTCTGCAGTAAGTATGGACCGGCAGTGCATATTGGTTTGTGATCCTGAATTTTATAAGCAAACGGGAAGAAGGTTAGGAGGCTGGTCTCTTTTTGTCGCGAAACGGCAATTATTGTGGTGGAAAATAAAGGAATATCTGCATCGGAATATATTTTGATGCTTTACTTTTTTTACCTTTGTCGATTGACTAAACGATAATTAGGTATGAAGAAGAAACTTATCTTTTCTTTATTGGTTTTGGCTGGTGTCCCTTCACTGTCGATGGCGGTGGACGAAGCGCGTCTGTTGCGTTTCCCGGCTACGAACGGTAATGAGATTGTTTTCTCGTATGCGGGCGACCTCTACAAGGTTCCGGCTACGGGTGGCGAAGCCAGGCGCCTGACTTCGCATGTGGGGTACGAAATGTTTCCTCGTTTTTCACCGGACGGCAAAACGATTGCATTCACCGGGCAATACGATGGTAATACAGAAGTGTATACCATGCCGGTGACGGGTGGAGAACCGCTGCGTGTGACCTATACGGCAACAAACAGCCGGGATGACTTGGGTGATCGTATGGGACCGAACAATATCGTGATGACCTGGACGCCTGATGGCAGTCGGATTGTGTATCGCAACCGCATCAGCGATGGCTTTAGCGGAAAGTTGTTCACGGTGGAAAAGGAGGGTGGCTTGTCTGAAGCCATACCTCTTCCTGAAGGTGGATTCTGCAGCTATTCTCCCGATGGTAAACAGTTGGCTTATAACCGTGTCATGCGGGAGTTCCGTACCTGGAAATACTACAAAGGCGGGATGGCGGATGATGTCTGGATCTATAGTTCCGATAAGAAGACAGTCGAAAACATTACGGACAATCCTGCACAGGACATTATCCCGATGTGGATCGGCGATGAAATCTTCTTTCTTTCCGACCGTGACCGAACAATGAACATCTTTGTTTATAATACGAAGACCAAACAGACGGACAAAGTCACTGACTTTACCGAATACGACGTAAAGTTCCCAAGCGCAAATGGCAATACGATCGTTTTCGAAAATGGCGGCTATATTTATAAGATGGATGCTGGGAGTAAGAAGCCCGAAAAGGTGAACATCACCTTGACTTCCGACAATATTTACGCCCGTAGCGAAATTAAGGATGGAGCTGACTATATTACCGAGGCCTGCCTGTCGCCCGACGGTGAACGTTTAGTGGTGACTGCCCGTGGCGAAGTGTTCAACTTGCCGGTTGAGAAGGGTGTGACAAAGAATATCACCCGTTCGCCAGGAGCACACGACCGCAATGCGCAATGGTCGCCCGACGGCAAATTCATCGTCTATATTTCGGATGCGACCGGAGAGACAGAACTCTATATGCAGGATGCCATTGGAGGTGAACACGTCCAGCTGACAAAGGATAATGACACTTATATCCGCGGTTTTGAACTAAGCCCGGATTCCAAAGCGGTTGTTTATACGGATCGTAAGAACCGTATGAATCTCTTGGACGTTGCTACAAAGCAGGTGACGACCTTGTTGCAGGACCCGATGGGCGAGCCGCGGGGAGTGACTTTTTCGCCGGATAGTAAGTGGCTGACTTATACCCGTACAGGGAACAATGAATATAGCATCGTTTATGTTTATAATCTGGCTGAAAAGAAAGAATACCCGGTGACAGACAAGTGGTATGATTCCTCTTCCCCGGTATTCAGTACGGACGGTAAATATCTGGTTTTTGCATCTGCCCGTGATTTTAATCCGACTTATGGATCGCTGGAATGGAACCATGTCTATAATAATATGTACGGGGTTTATTTGACGTTGTTGTCCAAAGATACTCCTTCGCCTTTCATTGAGAAAGATGCGGAAGTCGCTGTTGCTAAAGAGGAATCAAAGAAAAATACATCGGTTAAGAAGGAGGAGACAAGGAAAGAAGAGCTTGCCACTTCTGTTGTCAAGATCGATTTCGATGGGATTACGGATCGTGTCGTCAAGTTGCCGGTGAGTCCTTCCTATTATGGGAATTTTTATTCAGACGGAAACAAGGTTTACTACTGGGGACGTGGCGGTACGAGAGTATTCGACTTGAAAGAGCAGAAGGAAGACGTGGTGGCCGATGGCGCTTCTATGGGTGTCGAACCCGGTAGCAAGAAAGTGCTCTTCTTCAAAGGTGATGCTCTTTATGTGACGGATATTCCTTCGGGAAAGGCAGACTTGGGTGATCCGGTGAACTTATCGAATATGAAGATTGCGGTCGATTATCCGAAGGAATGGGCGCAGATTTTTGATGAGGCATGGCGGGCTTATCGCGATGGTTTCTATCTAGAGAATATGCATGGGGTAGATTGGAATGCGGTCAAAGCAAAATATCAGGTGCTTGTCCCATATGCCAAGACACGTCTGGATTTGAACTACATCATCGGTGAAATGATCGGCGAACTGAACTGTGGTCATGCATATGTGAATCCGGGTGAAGTAGAACGTCCCGACAGGATAAAGACGGGGCTGTTAGGCGCTGAGATCTCCCGTGATAAGAGTGGTTTCTTCCGTTTGGAAAAGATCTTGCCGGGCGCTTCCTGGAGCAAGTCGTTGCGTTCTCCGTTGACGGAGCCGGGCATTGAGGCGAAGGCTGGCGAGTTTATCGTGGCGATCGACGGTGTGCCGACAAACAGTGTGAAAGACATGTATTCGTTGTTGGTCGGCAAGGCTGGTGTCCCGACGGAGATTTTGTTGAACAGCAAACCGCAGTTGGAGGGAGCACGCAAAACCGTAATCAGTCCGCTGGAAGAAGAATATTCTTTGTATCATTATAACTGGGTACAGGATAATATTAAGAAAGTCGACAAAGCATCGAACGGCAAGATCGGCTATATCTATATTCCGGATATGGGACCAGAAGGACTGAATGAATTCTCCCGCTATTTCTATCCGCAGCTCGACAAGGAAGGTTTGATTATTGACGACCGTGCCAATGGGGGGGGGAATGTTTCGCCGATGATCCTCGAACGCCTTTCCCGTGAACCGTATCGGTTGACGATGCGTCGTGGTTCAGCCCGTATCGGAACTGTTCCCGATGCCGTGCAAGTAGGTCCGAAAGTATGCTTGATCAATAAATATTCGGCTTCCGACGGCGACCTCTTCCCGTGGGGCTTCCGTGCGCTGGGATTGGGCAAACTGATCGGGACTCGTACGTGGGGTGGAATTGTCGGTATCAGTGGCTCGTTACCTTATATGGACGGGACGGACATCCGTGTACCTTTCTTCACAAGTTTCGATCCGAAAACCGGTAGCTGGATTATTGAGAATCATGGTGTCGATCCTGACATCCTGATCGATAATGATCCCGTCAAAGAATGGAACGGTGAAGACCAGCAACTCGACCGTGCCATTCAGGAGGTCATGAAAGAACTCCAGAACCGCAAACCGCTTCCGGGAGTGCCGACACCGAGAGACTTTAGTAAATAATTGACAATTAACAATGGACAATTGGCAATTAAAGAAAGGCCAATGAATGCTTTTCTTGATTGTCAGTTGTCCGTTGGATTAATTGTCAATTGACAATTATCAATTAGAAAAGTATGGAACGCTTTGCCGCAATTGACTTTGAGATCGCTAATGGAAAGCGCAGTAGTATTTGCTGTATCGGGGTTGCTATTATTGAGGACAATAAGGTAATCGATTCTGTTTACACGCTGGTCCGTCCCTATCCGAACTTCTACACTCGGTTTACTACTGCCATTCATGGCATAACCATGCAGGATACAATCGACTCTCCCGACTTTGAGGAAGCCTGGGCCAGGATAGCCGGCAGATTGCAAGATATCCCACTGGTTGCCCATAACAGTTCTTTTGACGAAGGTTGCCTGCGGGCAGCTCACGAAGCCTATGACCTTGCCTATCCCAAATATCAGTTTTATTGCACCTGCCGTTTGTCGAGGCGCATGTATCCTTTCCTGGTTAACCACCAACTACAGACTGTTGCCGCTCATTGCGGATACGATCTGACCTATCATCACCATGCAATGGCTGATGCTTATGCCTGTGCTCATATCGCGGCAACCATGATGCGGGAAAAGGGAGTCGAAAGGCTGTGTGATTTATGACGAGGCAGATGTGTGAGAAGCCTACGGCTGACTTGTCCCAGTCTTTTGCTTGCCGGCGATCTTGTCTACCACGACTGCAATCGCCCCGTCGCCTGTCACGTTGCAAGCAGTCCCGAAACTGTCCATCGCGATGTAAAGGGCGATCATCAGCGCCTGTAATGTCTCGTTAAACCCTAACATGCTTTGCAGTAATCCGAGTGCTGCCATGATAGCGCCACCCGGTACACCGGGAGCTGCTATCATTGTGATCCCTAACATCATGATGAATCCGGCAAGAGAAGTGAAGGTGACGGGTTCGCCTGACATATACATGATTGCCATCGCGCAGGCGGTAATCTTCATCGTGCTACCTGCCAGATGGATAGTGGCACAAAGGGGAATGACAAAGATTGCGATGTTCTCCCGCACCCCGTTCTTGACCGCCTGAGCCAATGTTACAGGGATGGTGGCGGCTGAGGATTGTGTCCCCAGTGCGGTCGCGTAAGCCGGAAGCATATTTTTCAGTAGTCGCAACGGATTTTTTCCACTCATGCTGCCGGCAATCGTAAACTGGATAAGTAATAGCAACACATGCAGGACAAATATCACGATTATCACTTTCAAGAACATGGTAATCACGCCCATGACTTGCCCGCTCACCGTCATGTTCAGGAAAATGCCGAAGATGTGAAGTGGCAATAAAGGGATGATAACCGCCTCGATCAGTTTCGTAATGATTTTCTGGAAATCGGAAAAGGATTCGCGCAATGTTTCCCCATTAATATAAGACAAGCCAAGCCCGATGGTGAAGGATAGAAGCAAAGCTGTCATGACATCCATCAAAGGTGGCATGGCGACTATAAAATAGGGTTGCAACATGAAGTCTTCGGGATTTTCCATTGCTGTTAACTCCGTGTTGACCGGTAGGATATGTGGGAAGATTGCCGAACTGCTGAAATAGGTGAAGAAACCAGAGAAGATAGTTGAGCCATATGCGATCAGTGCGGTCAAGGCCAGCAATCTGCCGGCCCCTTTGCCTAATTCCCCGATGGCTGGTGTCACCAACCCTAGAATAATGAGTGGGATCGAAAACGACAGGAAGTTGCCGAACAAAGAATTAAATGTAACAAAGATGCGGGCGATCCCGCCGGGCAGGAACTGCCCGAATACAACACCGGCTGCGATGGCAATGACAACCTTAGCCAGCAACGACACTTTTAGCTTTTTCATTTTTCCTTTTTATTTTGAACCCGATCGCAGCAATCGTGATGCTCATCAACGGGCTGATTAGATTAAAGAAACAATAAGGAAGGTAGATGAATGTCGCAACTCCGAGGATCGTTGCCTGTGTCATACCGCAAGTATTCCACGGGATTAGTACGGAAGTGACGGTGACCGAGTCTTCTACCGTACGGCTCAGCAGACGGCTTTCGTATCCTTTCTTTTCATAAATATCCTTGAACATATTTCCAGTCAAGATGATGGAAATATATTGGTCGGCCGTACAGATGTTGAGGAACAGTCCCGATGCGACAGTCGACGTTACCAGCCCGACTGTCCGTTTCATAAAGCGCAGAAATACGGAAGTGATGCTGCCCAACATTCCGCTTGCCGCCATCGCCCCGCCGAAGCACATGGCACAAAGGATCAGCCAAATCGTATTCATCATGCCTGACATGCCTCGCGTGGCAATCAGGCTATTCAGTTCCGGATTTCCGGTTTTTATGCTTGTACTGCCGTAAAATGTCATTAATAGGCCCTTAAAATTGGATTGGATGTTTCCTACTGGTAAACCGGAAATTTCCAGCAACAGGTGTGGCTGGAAAATCAGCGCGAACATGCCTGCCAATGCCGCCGAAATGAACAGCGTGATGATCGATGGAACTCTTTTCGCAATCAGGATGCCAGTGACGACCGGTACGATCAGCAGCCACGGTGTGATATGGAACGTATTGTTCAGGGCGATCGAGTACTGTTCGATCTGGTCTGTTGCCGTCGCTTCGTGTGAAAGACCGGCTACCGTGAAGATAACGAGCGTGATCAACATAGAGGGAACTGTTGTGATCATCATGTAGCGGATATGTTTGAAAAGAGGTGTGTCCGTTACCGATGAGGCAAGGATGGTCGTATCGGAAAGTGGAGATATCTTGTCCCCGAAATAGGCCCCCGAAATGATCGCCCCGGCAATCCATCCGTCGGAGAAGCCTTGTGCCTGTCCGATACCTAAGAGGGCGATCCCGATGGTGGCAATGGTAGTCCATGAACTTCCCGTCATGACTGAGACGACTGCACAAATGATACAAGTCGATGCCAGGAAGAAACTAGGATGAATGATCTGCATCCCGTAATAAATCAAAGTGGGGACGACACCACTTATCATCCAGCTGCCCGACAACGCTCCAATGATCAGTAAGATGATCAGAGCTGTCGCAACGCCAGTGATATTGTTGATCATCGCTAGCTCCAGCACCTTCCAGCGTACTTTGCTGTAGGTCATGGCGATCAGGCAGCAGATGGCGGTAGCGGTAAGTAACACGATCTGGCTGCCGCCACTAAGGGCATCGCTACCGAATATGCGTATTGTCACAAATAAAAGGGTTACCAATACAAGTATGGGAACCAAGGAAAGTAAGGGCGAAGGAATCTTCGTCGGATTATGCTCCATTCTCAATAATACTTAATTCTATGTGTTTACTTTGCAAATTTAATAGAAAAGCTCTGAAGTGTTTCTATTATGTAAGTGATTTTAAGAACGTATTAATGATTTTGCAGTAATAACTCCTTCAATTCTTTCACCCCTTCCGATGCTCCTTTCCGTATGAAGCGGATATCGTTACGATAGGCTTTTACCTCTTTCGGGTCGATGAGGTAGATTGGCTGGCCGTGGCGTACGTAGTTCAGTAGTCCAGCCGCCGGGTATACGTTGAGCGAAGTCCCGATCACCACAAAGATGTCACAATCTTCCACTAGTCGGATTGCAGGGGCGATCATTGGAACCGCCTCGCCGAACCAGACGATGAAGGGGCGGAGTTGTACTCCATGAGGATCCTTGTCCCCGATATGCAGGTCTGGATTTTCGGGCGAAATATCGTATGTCGTATTCAGGTCGTGAACGGAGCAAGCTTTCAGCAGTTCGCCGTGCAGATGGATCACATGGCTGCTTCCCGCCCGTTCGTGCAGGTTGTCGATGTTTTGCGTAATGATATGGACGTCGAATTCTTGTTCCAAGTCGGCAAGTCCGATATGTCCGGCATTAGGTTTCGTGTTCAGTAATTCTCGACGTCGTTGGTTATAAAAGTTGAGTACCAGTTCCGGATCGGCAGCAAAACCTTCTGGGGTTGCCACATCTTCCACCCGATATTTTTCCCATAGTCCGTCCGAGTCACGGAAAGTCGAAATACCACTTTCGGCGCTCATCCCGGCACCGGTCAGTACGACTAATTTCTTTTTCATAAGGCTGTTGTTTTATATTTTTTACAAATATAGAAAAGAAAAATTATTCCGGTTTCCCAACATTCTCTGATTTTAAGTAGCGGAGTGGTGTATTAGGATGTTTTTATATATAGTTCGGGCATGGATTTTATGTAATCCATGCCCGGATCAGTTCTGTTCGTAAGCGATATTTATCTGTTATCCTAAATTGTTCAGAATATCGACTTTGCCTTCATTCACCAAACGGTAGATCATTTCACCGAACAACGTGTTGACCCAGGCGAACCAGGAACGGGTAAACTTGCTCGGATCATCCTTATAGAACGATTCGTGCATAAATCCTGTATCTGCATCCGTGTCGCGCAGCATCTTGACGCATTTGCGGATTTCCTCGTTGTCGTGTGTCGTATTGCAGCGCATGATGATACTCATCGGCCAGATATATCCGAAACCGATATGCGGCCCGCCGATACCTTCGCCTGCCTTGCCTTGGAAAAAATAAGGATTTGCATTACTGAGTACCAGCTTGCGGGTGTTCAGGTAGACTGGATCGTCCATGTCCACACAGCCTAGATACGGTAGCGCGAGCAAGCTCGGAACATTGGCATCATCCATAAACACATGGTTGTAGAAACCATCTACCTCGAATGCATATACTTTACCATATTCAGGATGGTTGACAATACCGTATTTCTCGACAGCAGCCGCTACCTCATCCGCCAATGAATCGCAACGGCGGGCAAAATCGTTATCATTTTTGATCTCGCGCATCATCTCGGCTAACTGGCGGAGTGACGTGATGGCGAACAAGTTTGACGGGATCAGGAATCCGAACAGAGTTGCATCATCTGACGGGCGGAACGATGAAACGATCAGGCCGACTGGATTGACCGGACTGCCCCAACCGTCGTTTAGTAAGGTATCGCCTTGGCGGTCTGTCTTGCGTCTGAATTGATACGGACCGAGGTTGTCCTTACGCTGTTGTTCGATAAAAGTTTTGTAAATGTTCTTCATTGCTTTGTCCCAATCGGCATCGAAAGGGGAAATATCACCTGTTTTTTTCCAAAAATGGTAGGCGAGGCGGATCGGATAGCAAAGTGAGTCGATTTCCCATTTGCGCTCATGCAATTCCTTTTTCATATCAGTAAAGTCGCTTTCCCATTCACTACCGGTCGGTCCTTCGTTGAAGCCGTTAGCATACGGGTCGATGTTGATACACCAGGTCTGGCGGTTGATGACGCCGGCAAGCATAGTTTTCACTTTCGGGTCGTCGTTGGCGAACTGGATATGCGGGAATACCTGTGCTGACGAGTCACGGAGCCACATGGCGTGGATATCACCGGTCAGGACGAAGGTGTCAGGTTTACCATTCACCATCTTGTGTTCGCAAGTCGTATCCAATGTATTTGGAAAACAGTTTTCGAACATCCAGGCGAGCTTCGGGTCTTTCAGCTTGGCCTTTGTGGTGGCGATCGCTTTCTCTACGGCTTCGGATGTGAATTGCCGTTTGCTCGGTACCGGACGTTTACAGACATATTGGGTGGTGGAAGCAGCCCCGGCTAATTTGTCGTCGGCTTTTTCAGCCATACGGGCGAATGAGTGCTGGCCAACCATAAGGCTTGCCAACGAGAGGCCGCCTGTTTTCAGAAAGTTTCTGCGTGTTGTCATCTGTTTGTTATTTATTTGATGTTATTGATTTCGGAAAAAAGTTCGACCATGCAGGCGTTATCCAACAGCCATTTATGCTCTTTGGTCTTGATACCGGTCCAATCGTTGTCGAGGAATCCGTTTACGTCGCGGGTATGATCCCATGCATAACGTGCGTTGTCTGCCATCGTCCGGATATATTCGGGATTATGGTCTACCTCATAGAGGGCAGTCAAGCCACGCAGCAGGATCACGTTGAACCAAGGGCTGGCGGTGTAGAAGCGGGTTTCCGTACCGTCTACGGCTTTGCGCACTTCGGTGAAACGTTGGTAGGCGCCTCGGGCGGTTTCCTGTGCGTCTTTCAGATAGGTTTTGTCTCCTGATTGCAGGTAGAGCAGGACGCCGGCTTGTATCATCTGTCCGCTGTTGTAGGTATATTTTGCCTTGTCCACGCTTCCGTCCAAGAGGACATTATCCCAATAAACGAAATCTTCCGGGTCGCGGAGGCTATTCTTGGTCCAGTCGTATGTCTTCTTGGCCTGTTCGAGATAGGCATTATTTTTCGTCAGGTAGTATAGTTTCATGCAGAGGACGGTTGCGGGTGCATTGGAGCATGTGTTCTTGGACGTTTTCTTTTGCTCGCACCAGTAAATGCCGCCACCCAGTACATCGTCCCATCCGCTGTATATATAATTGTATAGTGTCTGTGCCTTCTCCAGATATTTCTTATTTTTCGTCAGTGCGTACAAGTCGCAGAAATCGATCGCCAGCCAGTCGTTGTCATCATAAAAACGGTCGCTTTCCCCGTTAAACATCGGATAGCTCTGATAACAGAACGGTTCGCGTATGTTATCCCAATATTGTTCCAGTCCCGGCAGAATCCTTTCTTCCAGCACTTTCAGATATTTCTTGTCTCCTGTTGTCTTATAAAGTGCAATCCCTCCCGACAGCATCCCGGAGTAGGGCCAGAGGAACGATACCTCCTGATTGCGTTTCTGCTCGGCCCCTTCCGCCAGATATGTGACCTGATTGTCGGGATTGGCCGGATACGTTTCTTGCAACAATCCGTATCTTTCGACGTTATATTTGTCCAGGATGTGGGTGAACATGGAATCGGCGATAGCGAGATCGCGACCGGAAGAAACAGTCTTTGTTGTGTATTGGCAGGAGGTCGCTCCCAATAGGCATCCGCAAAGGGATAAAATCGAAAATAATTTTTTAATCATGGTCTAATAGAATAAGTTATTTTTTGCAAAGATACTATTCTTTTGAAAAAACGAAACTCTGATGGTATGCAAATACCGCTGAGGTTTGTTTTTGTGTACAGCTTTCGTCTTTATTATCAAAATTACACTACTATTCCTTCTTTTTTGAGTTGATAGGGTATCTTTCGAAAATTACTTGCTGTGGTAATGTTTTTTAACATTTTAATTGATAGTAAATCTTTCTTTTGGACTGTCGAAATGACTGAATGTGGGTTCGGATAGTCCCGATGTGAGACTATCATGTCTAAGATGAGTTATCGTTACATAAAAAAGTCTTCTTGTTTGGTGTTTATGTGGTTAAAAGCATTACATTTGTAGTTCATAATTAGTTGAAAAGAAAAAGAATGGATAAGATTAGTTACGCACTTGGCTTAAGTATCGGGAATAATTTCCAGAACTCGGGCATTAATAATCTTCAGGTTGAGGATTTTGTAAAAGGGTTGAAGGATGTGCTGAGTGAAGCACAACCGGAAATCAGTTACGATGAAGCAAAGCAGGTTATCAACGACTACTTCATGAATCTTCAGAAAGAAAGACTGGAGCTTAATAAGAAGGCCGGAGAGGAATTCTTGAATATCAATAAGGGAAAAGCCGGAGTCGTTACGTTACCCAGTGGTTTGCAGTATCAAGTGTTGAAGCAAGGTGAAGGAGCCAAGCCGACTGCTTCCGACAAAGTAAAATGCCATTATCATGGAACATTGATCAACGGAACGGTATTTGACAGTTCTGTACAGCGTGGCGAGCCCGCTGTGTTCGGAGTGTCGCAAGTGATTCCGGGATGGGTGGAAGCGCTGCAGTTGATGCCGGTAGGTTCTAAATGGCGTCTTTTCATTCCTTCCAATCTGGCCTACGGCGAGCATGGTGCGGGCGATGCGATTGAACCGAACAGCGCATTGGTTTTTGACGTTGAATTGTTGGACATAGTAAAATAACATAATAGAGAAAAATGAAAAAGATTAGTGTATTGGTTGCTACAGTGATTGTAGCTATGGGTATTACATCATGTGGTGATTCACATAAAAGCGCATCTCTGAAGACTGCCGCAGATAGCGTGAGCTATGCCATCGGTATCAGCACAGGTGCAGGTTACAAAGAAAATTTGAAGACTTTGCCGGGCGATCCTGCTAACGTTGATGATCTGATTGCCGGCTTTATTCAGGCTATCAAGGGCGATTCTTCCGCTATGAAGATGACTCCGCAGGCTGCTCAGGCTTATGTTCAGACTTACTTCATGGAAGCCTCTGCAAGAGATGCCAAGAAGACGAAAGAAGAAGGCGAAAAGTTCTTGGCTGAAAACAAAACGAAGAAAGACGTTATCACGACTGAAAGTGGTTTGCAGTATCAGGTAGTTACGGAAGGTAAAGGTGCAAAGCCGACTGCCGACGATAAGGTGAAAGTTCACTACACTGGTACTTTATTGGACGGAACTAAATTCGACAGCACGATGGATCGTGGCGGTGAACCGGCAGAGTTTCCGGTTGGCGGCGTAATCAAGGGCTGGACGGAAGTGTTGCAGTTGATGCCGGTAGGTTCCAAATATATCGTTTGGGTTCCTTCTGAGTTGGCTTATGGCGAACGTGGCGCAGGACAGGATATCAAACCGAACAGTACACTGAAATTCGAAATCGAGCTGCTGGATATCGTAAAAGACAGCACTGCTGACAAAAAATAATAAACTGTCGTTTTATACTGTAATTGGCGGGCGAAATATGTTAAATAGCATTTTTCGCCCGCTTTTATTATTTATTTCATACTTTTTTCTTTCACAATGATATAGTATTGAAATTAATTATATACTTTTGATACATTAAATCTAAAAAAGGAAAGTAAAGTAAGCAAGCAATGGAGAAGATAGACAAACTGGACCGGCAGATATTGAACATTATTTCAAAGAATGCCAGGATTCCTTTTAAGGATGTGGCCGAAGAATGCGGTGTTTCGCGTGCTGCCATTCATCAACGGGTACAACGCATGATTGATATGAATGTGATCGTTGGGTCAGGCTATCACATTAATCCGAAGATTTTAGGTTACAACACGTGTACTTATATCGGCGTAAAGTTGGAACGCGGTTCGATGTATAAAGACGTGGTTCCCGAATTCGAGAAGATCCCTGAAGTGGTCGAATGCCATTTTACAACCGGACCGTATACGATGTTGATCAAGCTATACGCACGCGACAATGAACACCTGATGGAACTGCTGAATGCACAGATACAGGAAATTCCGGGTGTGACCGCTACGGAAACGCTTATCTCTTTGCGACAGAGCGTAAAACGCGAAATCCCTATTTGTGATATATCCGAATAAGAAAAATAGGACGTATGGGCCCGGCCTCGAATGAGTAGCCGGGCTTTTTTATGTGCCATACAATTTATATTTTTGCGGAAAAAGATATAAGCAACCATGTCAAAATATTTGTCCATACTGTTCCTTTGTTGTCTCCCGGCTTGGTTATGGGCCGGGGAGAATTATCGTTTTCGCGTCTATTTGAAAGATAAGGGAAACGATGGCTACCGGGTGGAAAAACCTGAAACCTTTCTTTCCAAAGAGGCGATCGAACGGAGAGCTAAAAACGGCATTGCCGTGACGGCGGCCGATTTTCCCATATCCCGGTCGTATGTCGACATGTTGTCCGAGACGGGTGCGACCCCTGTCGTGCAAAGCAAATGGTTTGCGACCGTTGTGGTGGAAAGCCCCGACAGCATGGTCGCCGGACGATTGCAGCAATTGGCAATTGTCGATTCCGTCAAATGGATTTGGAAAGGAAACTTGCGGGTTCCGGGCGAAGAGAAGAGTGAAGGCCGCTTCGTCTCGAAGGACGAACCCCTGCGTAATGAATATGGTTATGCCCATAAACAGCTCAAGATGCTGAACGGAGAAAAATTGCATGAAGCCGGTTTCCGGGGCGAAGGAATGCGCGTGGCAGTGATCGATGCCGGTTTTATGAATGTAGACCGGCTATCGGCTTTCGATTCGCTCAGGCTGATAGGAACGCATAATGTCGTTTTTCCCGGTAAAAGCGTGTTTGTCGGAGATGACCACGGGACGAAGGTTCTTTCCTGCCTTGCGGCGGATATTCCGGGAGTGATGGTCGGGACCGCCCCGAAAGCCTCTTATCTGCTGATTAAGAGTGAGGACAGCGATTCCGAATATCCCATTGAAGAGGACTATTGGGCTGCCGCAGTCGAATATGCGGACAGTGCCGGCGTGGATGTGATCTCTTCGTCGCTCGGATATTTTGCTTTTGATACGGACGAACTGTCGTACGACCTGGATGCCTTGGATGGCAAGACGGCTATGATCAGCCGTGCGGCTGATTTGGCAGCCGGTAAAGGGATGCTCGTCTTTTGCAGTGCCGGCAACGAAGGAAACGGCGATTGGAAAAAGATCACGTTCCCGTCAGACGCAGCCGATATCTTTACGGTCGGGGCGATAACTGAAGATAAAAAGAAAAGCGTTTTCAGTTCCGTGGGTTTTACTGCTGACGGGCGTGTGAAGCCGGATGCCGTGGCGTTGGGTACGGGCAGTTGCGTGATAGACCCCAGTGGCAGTGTCAGGTATGTGAACGGAACCTCTTTTGCCATGCCTATTCTTGCCGGGATGGGAGTTTGTCTATGGCAATCACTGCCTTGGTTGAATAACAAGGAAATGATTGAATTGCTGCACCGTTCGTCCAGTCAATATAAACATCCGGATACGGAGTTAGGATACGGGATTCCCGATTTCTATAAAGCATATAAAAAGGAGAGGAAGAATGGGGTACGGGCAAAATGATCAGAACCGGGAGCGACAGGAGCTTTCTTTGTTGGAGCTGAATAACCGGGTGAAAGGGGCTGTCCTGAATGCATTTCCTGAGACATGCTGGGTACGGGCCGAGATGAGCGACGTGCGTACGAACGCTGCGTCCGGGCATTGTTATCTGGAGTTTGTCGAGAAGAACGCGATAACCGGCCAGTTGATGGCCAAGGCACGCGGTTCCATCTGGGCAAAGACTTTCCGGATGTTGAAGCCTTATTTTGAGATGGAAACCGGGCAGATGTTTGCCTCCGGCCTGAAAGTGCTGGTGAAAGTGTCGGTCGAGTTTCACGAACTTTACGGGTACAGCCTGACCGTGCTGGATATCGACCCTGCCTATACGCAGGGAGACATGATACGAAGGCGGATGGAAATCATCCGGCAATTGAAGGAAGAAGGCGTTTTCACGCTGAATAAAGAATTGCCGTTCCCGACGTTGCCGAAACGGATCGCTGTCATCACTTCGCCTACGGCTGCCGGATACGAAGACTTCCTGAACCAGTTGGCAAACAACAAAGCCGGCTATCCTTTCTATACGAAACTGTTTCCGGCTCTTATGCAGGGCGAACGGACGGAAGAGTCCGTGATTGCGGCATTGGACCGTGTGTATAGCCATGCCGACTGTTTCGATGTGGTCGTGATTATCCGGGGCGGTGGCGCTACTTCGGATCTGAATAGTTTCGATTCCTATCTGTTGGCAGCCAATTGTGCACAATTTCCGCTCCCTATCATAACCGGCATCGGACACGAACGCGATGATACGATCCTGGATATGGTAGCCCATACGCGGATGAAGACACCGACAGCCGTTGCCGAATTCCTGATCGGGCAGATGGATAAAGCGGCCGGAGAGGTGGATGAATTGCAGCAGGACGTTTGTTCGTTGGCTACCGATATCCTGTTGAAACAAAAGAACTTCCTGCAACTGTTGGGAAGCCGTCTGCCCGTCCTGGCAATAAACCGAATCGAATGGAATCGCTCGCTGCTCCAACGGATAGGCATGCAATTGCCGGCAAATGCCCATGCCTTTCTGAAGCAACAGTCATCGAAATTGGATACGATACAAGTACGTTTGGCAAATCGTGCGGAAACTTGTCTGGCAGAGCAGAACCGTTTTGTCCAGTTGACCGAACAATTCATCAAAATGGCTTCTCCCGACTACGTATTGAAGCGAGGCTACAGCTTGACCCTGAAAGACGGCAAAATCGTCAAACAAGCTGACGGATTAAAAAGCGGTGATAATTTAACTGTACATTTCGTTGATGGCGAGGTGGAAACGGTGGTAAGATAAGAAAAACATTACTGATATGACTTCATTCTATCTCATTCACTGATTTCATGAAGGCTTCAAAATTGCTTGTGTCTACCGTACCCGCACTTTTTCCCGAACGTGCTTCCTCGATGGCTGCCATCGTTTCTGCATTTGGTTCGGTGTACATAGCGTCCATTAAAGTGCTCTCTACAAAATTATTTAGGCTTCTGTTTGCTTTTTTTGCGTGTTCCTGCAAAAGTTGCAACAAATCTTCACGCAAACGGAACGAAGTTTGTTTTCTTATCACTGCTTCCATGTGTTATTATATTATATCACAAAAATAATATATTTACAGTACAAAGACAAACTTTCAATATACTTAGTGCAAGTTACTGCAAAAACAAGCGATGTTAAATGAAAAAGTCGATGTTGAATTGTAGATATTATATGATAAACAAAATATTTTAGTAACTTTGTTTCCGGTAAATATAGCGATAGAAGTTTGTATATGTTTATAATTAGACACTGTGAATATACTACCAGTGTAGGGGATATACATGTGCTTTATTCATTTTTGAGTACTTTACTCAGAGAGGAAGTCTAATTTTGCCCTTGATAAATATCAAATAAAACGAATTGAAATATTAATACTGATTAAAATGAAACGATTGCTTCTGTTGGCTGTATTGTTTATGAATATTATTTCTGTTGCTGCTCAGATAACATGGGTTCCGAGTGTGGGAATGAATGTCTCTTCTTATTCGAATATAGAAAAGGAAAATTCTTTTTCAGGTTATTATTTGGGGGTAGAAGCAAGATATGGATTTTCAGATTTGTGGGGGATAGAAAGTGGTCTCTTCCTCTCTCAGAAAGGGGCGAATAATATGATTGGTTCTCTTAATATAGAAGAGTATCCTTTTGACGTAGAGTTAGTAACGATGGGAACTAAGGTTACTTACTTGAGGCTTCCGCTTATGTTCTCAATAAAACAGGCTCTTTATAAAGATCTTTTATTTCAATTTAGTGCCGGTCCTTATTTCTCGTATGGGATCATAAACAAGTCGACTTTGGGGAGGATGGACGGAAGCTATGCGATAGGTATTAATTCGTTTGAACCGATTTCGTTTGAAACTCAGGCATATGGCAAGAAACGATTTCCGGGATTCAACCGTTGGGATATTGGGGCTTGCTTTAAAGCGGATTTAATCATGTATAACTTTAAAATAGGCGCATTGTATGATTTGGGATGTTCTGATGTTTCAAGTGTTTTTCCCATAAAAAGCGATAAAAACATATCCAATAGAACTTTTACGATTCAGATAGGTTATGTGTTTTCGCTGAAATAAATGCAGATAGAGCAGAAATGGATATATAATTTGTCTGATAATTGATTATATAGTATATTCGCTATCAAATATTGATAGCATCATGTCTAAAACAGCAGAAACATATAATGAGGCAGTAGAGAAACTCCGTAAGATCGTCGCCGACATAGAGAATGGCGATTTGGACGTTGATATTCTTTCTGAAAAGGTAAAGGAAGCGACCCGGCTGATCAAATTGTGCAAGGAAAAGCTTTACAAGGCTGACGAAGAGGTCAAGAAAGTGTTGGAGGAGCTGGAGTGATGAAGAGATATGTCCTGATAGTCGCCGGAGGTCGCGGGTTGCGTATGGGAAGCGACTTGCCGAAGCAGTTTATCCCGATGGAAGGGAAGCCTGTCCTGATGCATACGTTGGAGGCTTTTCACCGTTGGGATGCGTCTGCCGGTCTGGTCCTGGTGCTTCCGGAAGATCACCAACCTTATTGGGAGATGCTTTGCCGGGAGATAGGTTGCCGGGTCCCGCATCGGATTGCGAACGGAGGTGAAACGCGTTTTCACTCCGTCCGGAACGGATTGCGTTTCCTTTCGGATGAGATAGGAAACGCAACCGGAAGGGATGAAAAGATACTGGTGGCTGTGCACGACGGAGTACGGCCTTTTGTCGCCCCCGAAGTCATCGGCCGGTGCTTTACGGAGGCCGATGTGTCGGGAGCTGCTATTCCGGTTGTGCCTGTGGTCGATTCTCTTCGCGAGTTTACCGGCGAGTCGAGCCGTCCGGTCGACCGTTCGCGTTATCAGGCGGTGCAAACCCCGCAGGTTTTCGAGTATGACTTGCTTTTGAAAGCGTATGAACAGCCTTACTCGGCGTTTTTTACCGACGACGCTTCGGTCGTGGAAGCTTTCGGACATCCGGTCAAGACTGTTCCGGGAAACCGGGAAAACATAAAAATTACAACTCCGTTCGATCTGTTGGTGGCAAAGGCGCTGCTTGCAAAATAAGCATGTGATTTTATGCTTATTCTGATCGAATTGTAGTAAATAAGAAAATAAGTGCTATTTTTGTTTCTTAAAAGAACAAAGCATTATGGAACTTACAGATCCTTTGAAGCAGCAAATAGTCAATCGGATGAATATTGATAATCCTTGGTGGACGAGCGGTGTTATCGATCCGGATTACAACTCGATGCCACGTCGTTTGTATATTGATCTGTTTTTTCCGATAGTGAAGGATGTCAAAGTAAGACGTTCCGTTATTTTGATGGGGCCTCGCCGAGTGGGGAAGACTGTGTTGATTTATCATACGATCCAACGTTTGATTGAAGAAGGGGTGGATCCGCATTGTATTATGTATGTTTCGGTTGATACACCTATTTATAGCCGTATCTCTTTGGAAACGCTTTTTTCTTTGGCCAAGGGAGCGGTCGGAAAGGTGGACAGCCAAGATGTGTTTTATGTTTTCTTCGATGAGATCCAATATTTGAAAGATTGGGAAATTCATTTGAAGTCGTTGGTTGATACGTTTCGGCATTGTAAGTTCATTGCGTCCGGTTCGGCTGCAGCCGCTTTGCAAAAGAAGAGTATGGAAAGTGGGGCGGGGCGTTTTACGGACTTTATGCTTCCCCCATTGACCTTTAATGAGTTCATACATTTGAAGAACTTCAGTAACCTGATCGTCCCATCTGTTATTGAGTGGAACGGCAAGGAGATTGCCGCTTATACGGCGGTCGATATGAACCGCTTGAACGAATTGTTCTTGAATTATATGAATTACGGTGGTTATCCGGAGGTCGTCTTTTCGGAACAAATTCAATTGAATCCGGGGCAGTATATCCGGCATGATATTATCGACAAGGTGTTGCTTAGGGACTTGCCGAGTTTGTATGGAATTCATGATGTTCAGGAATTGAATACACTGTTTACGGTTATAGCCTATCATTCCGGTCATGAGTTCTCGTATGAGAAATTGTCGAAAGAGTCCGGTGTGAAGAAGGAGACGATTCGGAAATATATCGAATATTTGGAAGCGGCTTTTTTGATCCGTGTGATCCATAAGACGGACGAGAATGCCAAGCGTTTCCAGCGGGCAACTTCTTTTAAGATATATCTGACGAATCCTTCGCTCCGTTGTGCTTTGTTCCAACCGCTGCAAAGCACGGATGAGGAAATGGGGAATATGGTGGAAACGACTATATTTGCGCAATGGATTCAACGTAGTGATGCTCAAGTTTATTATGCAAATTGGAAGAATGGGAGGAAACAAGGTGAAGTTGATCTTGTCGGACTGCATGTCGCGACGCAGAAACCGGTCTGGGCTGTAGAGATCAAATGGAGTAATCATTATTATGAGCATCCGGGCGATTTGCGTTCCTTGTTGGATTTTTTGAATAATAATGATTTGCAGGATGCTGTGGTGACCAGTATTTCTAAGAGTGGAAATCGGCAGCAGGGAGAAGTTCGTTTATTGTTTATTCCAGCCGCTATTTATGCTTATATGGTGGGGCAAAATACATTAGAGAAGAAACAACAACGTTTAGGCTTATAAATATGCTCGATCTCGACAAACGTTCCATCATGTATCTGCCGGGTGTTGGCCCGAAAAAGGCGGAGATATTGCAGAAGGAAGCCGGCATTTCTTCGTATGAAGACTTGCTGTTCTATTTTCCGTATAAATACATTGACCGGAGTCGTTTCTACAAAGTTGCGGAAGTGACCGACGGAATGCCTTATATACAGTTGAAGGGGCGCATCTTGTTTTTCGATACGGTAGGCGAAGGACGTACACGACGGTTGATCGGGAAATTCACGGACGGGACGGGGATGATCGACTTGGTCTGGTTCAAGGGCATTAACTATGTTTTGGACAAGATCAAGACAGGCGTCGATTATATCGTGTTCGGCAAACCGGCCGAGTTCGGGCACATCTATAATATTCCTCATCCGGATATCGACACTTTGGACCAGGCGGATAAAGTCGCCAACGGGCTGACGCCGTTCTACAATACGTCCGAGAAGATGAAGAAGTCGTTCCTCAATTCACGGGCGATCCAGAATTTGCAGTACACTTTGTTGAGCGGTTTGAACTGGACGCTTCCCGAAACACTCCCTCCGGCTGTCTTGAACCGTATCCACATGATGCCGTTTCATGAAGCGATGCGGAATGTACATTTCCCGGAGTCGGTCGATAAACTGCGGAAAGCGCAGTTGCGCCTGAAGTTTGACGAGCTGTTTTTCATCCAGTTGAACATTCTCCGCACTTCCAACCAACGTAAGTTGAAGTTGAAAGGCATTGTCTTCCCTTTCGTGGGAGATTGTTTCAATACGTTCTATAAGGAATATCTGCCTTTCGAGCTGACGAATGCGCAGAAACGTGTTGTCCGCGAGATCCGCGCCGATATGGGAAGCGGACGGCAGATGAACCGTTTGCTACAGGGCGATGTGGGGAGCGGGAAGACATTGGTGGCTTTGCTCTCCATGTTGTTGGCGGTCGATAATCATTGTCAGGCTTGCATGATGGCACCGACGGAGATCCTGGCGACTCAGCATTATGCGACAATCATGGGGTTCCTGAAAGATATGGATATAAAAGTGGCCCTGCTGACCGGATCGACGAAGAAGAAGGAACGCAATAAGATATTGCCGGCTATTGCGAACGGTGAGATACAGATTGTGATCGGGACGCATGCGTTGATCGAAGAGACGGTTGTCTTTTCCTCTCTTGGCCTGGCAATTATAGACGAGCAGCACCGTTTCGGGGTAGAACAGCGTTCCCGGTTGTGGACGAAAAATGTGGTCGTCCCTCATGTCTTGGTGATGACCGCGACGCCTATTCCCCGTACGCTCGCCATGACGCTATACGGTGATCTGGATGTCTCGGTGATCGATGAGTTGCCACCGGGGCGTAAGCCGATCCGGACCGTGCATCGTTATGATAACAAGAAAGCGCAGCTATACGACTTTCTTCGCAAGGAAATCGAACAAGGCCGGCAGGTCTATGTCGTTTATCCTCTGATCGAGGGCAGCGAGAAACTGGATTATAAGAATTTGGAAGAAGGGTTCGAGACATTCAAGGAAGTTTTCCCGGAATATAAGGCGGCTATGATATCGCTTACCCGAGAAGAATTGAAGCGGTATGATTATCACAAGGGTGACAGCGAGGGTCTGGTAAACGTACCTTTGGGTATCGAAGGAATAAGGTTTTCTACTTTTTTCAGAGAGGATAAGGAGTATATAAAAGTCTCTATGCGTTCCAAAGGATTTTTCCCGGTTAATAAAGTTGCTGCGGAGCATTTCAACGGCGGAGGGCATTTAAATGCCGCCGGTGGAGAATTTCATGGTACGATGGAAGAGGCTCAGGCTCTGTTAAGGAGTATATTACCTTTGTATGATAAATATATGGTGAAGGATAAAGACTAAGAAGTATTTGATAAATATGGTAAAGATAGCACAAATTTTATTTGTTTTTTTTACGGTTATGATGGTATTATCGTCTTGCGATAATGGAAAATCCTATGCCGATTTGTTGAAAGAAGAAGATAAGGCGGTAAAAGCCTTTTTGGCCGATAAAATAGTAATTAACAGCATTCCGGCAGATTCGGTATTTGTTACTTTGCAAGATGTCGGTAACAACGATACGTTGGCAGTACCCTATTATCGTTTGGACGATGACGGCAATGTATATATGCAGGTTCTTGATGCCGGGATACAAGACGATCGTTTTGAGAAAGGGAATGATGTAAACATTCGTTTTCTTAGGGTCGATTTGAAAGCATTGATGAATGGTGAGAATCCCGATCCGGTGGGTAATACGAATCCGGCCGATTACATAACGATTCGTTTCGGTGAAACGACATTGTCTTCGACAACTCAATATGGGACGGGTATTCAATACCCGATGTATTTTCTCGGCAATGAATGTAAAGTCAATTTGTTGATTCGTGCAAAGTTGGGATTTACGGCTGAAACTTCTACGGTTATACCGTATCTGTATACTATTAGCTATAACAAATCAAAATAAAACAAAATGTCTCTCATTAAATCTATTTCAGGAATTCGCGGTACAATCGGAGGAAAAGCCGGAGATGGGCTGAATCCTTTGGATATCGTTAAGTTTACGGCAGCGTATGCTACCTTTATTCGTAAAAACACACCGGTAAAAACAAACAAAATTGTTGTCGGACGTGATGCCCGCATCTCTGGCGAGATGGTGAAACATACGGTTATCGGGACTCTTATGGGAATGGGATTCGATGTCGTGAACATCGGATTGGCTACGACTCCGACCACCGAGATTGCCGTGACTATGGAGAAGGCTTGCGGTGGAATTATATTGACAGCAAGTCACAATCCCAAACAATGGAATGCTTTGAAATTGCTGAATGAGAAAGGTGAATTTCTTAATGCCGCCGAGGGACAAGAAGTATTAAATATAGCTGCTGCCGAGGCATTCGATTTTGCAGACGTCGATCATTTGGGGCGTTTGTATGAAAACAACACATATACGCAAAAACATATCGAGAGTGTTTTGGCATTGGATTTGGTCGATGTCGATGCGATTCGCTCGGCCGGATTCAAAGTAGCCATAGATTGTGTAAATTCGGTAGGCGGTATTGTTATCCCTGAATTGTTAAAGGCTTTGGGAGTAAAAGACGTTATAGAACTGAACTGTACGCCTGACGGAAAATTCCCTCATAACCCCGAACCTCTTCCGGAAAATTTAACTCAAATAGCCGGTGTAATGAAGGAAGGAAAAGCCGACGTCGGATTCGTTGTGGATCCCGATGTAGACCGTTTGGCAATCGTATGCGAGAATGGCGAAATGTTTGTCGAAGAATATACCTTAGTCGCTGTGGCGGATTATGTGTTGAAACATACTCCCGGAAATACGGTTTCGAACCTAAGTTCTTCGAGAGCGTTGCGCGATGTCACACGTCTGTATGGACAACAATATAACGCCTCGGCCGTGGGAGAGGTCAATGTAGTGACTTTGATGAAACAGACCGGAGCGGTTATAGGCGGCGAGGGCAATGGCGGTGTGATTTATCCGGCCAGCCATTACGGTCGTGACGCTTTGGTGGGTATCGCTTTATTCTTGTCGCATTTGGCGAAAGAGAAAAAGACTGTCAGCCAGTTGAAAGCCTCATATCCGGCTTACAGTATAGCCAAACAGAAAATACAACTTACTCCCGATATCGATGTCGATGCCTTGTTGGTTGCTGTTAAGGAAAAGTATGCTCAATACGATATTACGGATATCGATGGAGTAAAGATCGATTTTCCCGATCGTTGGGTGCATTTGCGTAAGTCCAATACGGAGCCTATCATTCGAGTGTATTCCGAAGCCCGTACTCCCGAATTGGCCGAAGAGACAGCTGCCGGAGTAATGGCTGTAATTGCAGAGATGACAAGGAAATAATGCATGATTATATTCTGACAGAAGGAGGAGGCTCGTCGAGCCTCCTCCTTCTGTTTTTATCTAGATGTTTTTACAATCCGTTCGCTTCTCGTTTTTTCGTTTGTGAATATCTGTACTACATATATACCGTCGGTCAGATTTGAGACATCTATATGCTGATTGTCAAAAGGCAGGGGGTATATTTTCCCGGTAAGGTCTATGGCGTTTACTCGAATTATATCGCTCTCGGTAGTATTAATTTTATCTTTTGCATAGGTAGGATACAACTTTGCCGATTGTTTGTTTTCTTCGATTCCTGTATTTCCGTTTTTCACGATTTTGAAAGTATCGAATAGAGTCGCTTGGGCATTTGCATCCGATGTGTATGTTTTGACTTCTATTTCAGAACTGCTTACGCTTATTTCACTAAATGCAGGTGCTCCGGGTTGTCCATATTTCCCTGTGAATAAATCCCAATAACCTTCGACTTTATGTTTGTCAAATCCTGCTTCCATTTCGTCTTGTGTATAAGGATAGTAACGTTTTCGTCCACAGGTTCCGTTTACAAAGTAAAGAGTCCCGTCCTTTACATTGAATGTCCCGCCTTGTTGTCCTTTGGGGTTTTTATTGCTGTCGGGAGAAACTAGTTCTACATTTGTCACGCTTCCCGGAACGATCGTTTTCGTCGTATTGTTTATGGGACCCATTACTTCATAAATGTGGTCATGCCCTTGTATGACAAAATCTATGTTCAATTCTTGAAATACAGGCAGTAGGGTGGCTCTGAACAAAGCCCCGTCTTCATCGGTCTGATGTCCGCTACCGGTAAATAAGTTTTTATGTACGGCAGCAATTCTCCATTTGGTATCGGGATATTTTTCTACTTGGTCTCTAAACCAATTGGCTACGTCGTTGCTCAGATATGTACTGGTCCCATTCGCATAACTGTAACTTCCCCGCCAAAAATCTTGATGGCTATATACCATAAATAAAGCATCGCCATAAACGAATGAGTAGGTAATTCCGTCGAATTGAGGTTTGACTGTCGCTGTTTCGTTGAAAGCCTTGTCGGTATTGAAATGATATGTATAATTCAAATTAGGAGTGTCATCGTGGTTTCCATCGGTCGGAGCTAAGGCCATTCGGGATAAAAGAGGTTTCATGCTTACTTCGAACCATTGTTCCCATTCCCATTCGGAGTTTTGTTCTGTTCCTGTTTCTACAAAATCACCTGTGAACAACAAGAATTTTGCATCGGGAGCTTGTTTGGCTGCCGTGATTGCAGACCATCGTGCATTTTCTACATACTCATTGTCCATAATATGGGAGTCTGTCATATATAAGAATTTAAATTCTTCCTTGTTCGTATTAGCCGTAATGAAGGATTTAATATCGCTCCAATTCCCATCATATCCCACACGATAGGAATAGGTTGTATTCGGGGTAAGTCCGGTAGCGATGGCTTTATGGCTTGTGTAATTGAATTTTGTGTTAGCGGGTAGTGCGGCTGCTTTTAATATGCCACTGGTACTTACCGCATAATTTAGATTGTTTGCAGCTTGATGAGCCGCTTCTATTTCTGTGGCATTCGTAAAATCCGATTCGACAGCATTGCTTTTGGCTACAATTTGTACTTTCCCGGAAGAAATACCACTGTTTGTAAACCAAGTGAAAGCCATTCGAGTGGACGGGTCTCCGTTGATATTCGTAACTACGCAATAGGGCATACCTTTGGGTACGAGTGCTTGAATCGTTTCTTTCAAGGCGAGAAGGTTGATTTGAGAGCTGTCGCCTCTTGCGGCCTCTTTGGCCATAAGCATTTTTATGAAAGAGGGAATCGTATAGTCATCTTGTGACAGTTTATCGGCTTCTAATACATCGGGGTGTATAATGATAACGGGTTTTTCGGTGACTGTTACGTGGCAAGTATCTTTAAAGTTACCGTCTATGGTCGTAACGATAATTTTTGTTTCGCCTATACCTTTTCCTGTAACTAATCCACCCTCGACGACAGCTATCGAATTGTTTAAAGAATTCCAAGAGACTTTTTTATTAGAGGCATCGGACGGTAGTACGATAGCAGATAACCACTGTTGTTGCTCTTCTTCAATAGATAGTGATTTAAGTGTCAGAGAAACAGATTGTACGGCTACATCTTTTGCATCTGGGTCATATTCATAGGCTCCCAAATCATATCCGGCTCCTTTGGGACGAACGGTTCCTTTTATGTCGTAGGTAGGAGCATCGTTATCGGCAAACCCTTTGTCGATACACGGGGAGTTATTTGAGAATGTCCAGTCTGCTGCACGCATGGCTTCTATATCGGCGGCAGAGTTGGGAATACCTATAAATAGAGTAGGGGATTTGAAGTTGGGTCCGGTCGCATCTGTATTTATGGAACTTAGAGTTAAAGCATCTTTGGCATCGGCAAATCCACTGACCGCCGCGTTGTGGCTCGAACCGTTTCCTTCAATAAAAGCGATAGGATCGCCGAATCCTTCTTCTGCTTGATTGTTCCAACAAATCGTATTGATTGTCTTTCCTTCGCTGTGGATCGCTGCATATTGGGAGCCATAATTACAAGCTATTATACAGTTTGCCACAATGCCGGAAGGATTATAAATACCACCACTATTGGGCCAACCGCTTACTGTTGCCGAATTGTTATGGATAATACAGTTTCTGACGATACCGCCGTTCTCGTTGCGTATGGTTCCATATTTGCCTTGATTGCCTCGCATGATACAGTTTTCGACAATACCACCGGAGTTACGTATCGCACCACCGGAACTGGTGGAGGAGCATAGCTCTATAATACAATCTTTTATAACTCCTCCATCATTGAAAACTCCTCCTCCGTTTTGTCCTTTACAGTTTTTGATACGGCATTTCGAAAGAGTAATATTCGCCCGGATATAAGCTGCTCCTCCATCGCTGCTATGTTCGGCATTTTGAAGTGTAAGTCCTTCTATGAGGGTCGGATTTTCGCACGGGGAATCGTATTTGACGATTAAGTATTTTCCCAAACCTGTTCCGTCGAGTATGGTTTCGAATGTTTCGATGTCTCGTGCACCTGTATCTGCATTATATCCGCCTAAAATATTTACTCCGTCTACAATAGATACATATTCATTGTAGAGTCCCGAAGACACAAATACCGTATCTCCTGTGTGGCAGCTTTCTACGGCCGATTTGATGGAACCTTTTGCGGTAGCCCAAGATAACCCGTCACCATCACTACCTGCCGATACATATCGGTTTGCGGCATTACACCAATTACTCGATGCCAATAAGGCTATCGATAATGTCAAGCAAGATAATTTTTGTTTCATAATATCAATTATTTGTTAATGAATTTGTTATAAAATTATTTTAAACGGGCATATTTGATTTTTTATTTTTGTATGTTTTATAGCACATATTTCGAATGGATATATTTTAATAAATTGACAATTAGGTGTTTGTGTCTTGTTTGTGGATATAGATATACCTTTCGGATACTTTCGAAATGAAATATATCGAAACTTTATACAGAGGAATAAGCCAATAGAAGAATTATTTGCTCCTTATATCGGAATGTAGGACAAATAAAATTGAAAGGATTGCCTTCTTTTGAATGAGAATTTTAGAGCATTTTTGTTGATAGGGTAGGTATATTATAGCCTTTCGTTCAAGATGTTTGCAATATCGGTGGTGAGGTTTTCCTCGGTGACAGTCTGTACGGTAGATAGTCGAATGAATTTATCGCTTGGTGTACAGATAACTGTAAATACAGCCGACAAACAGGGCTCCGCCTACGATGTTGCCGAATGTGGCAGGAATGAGATTTGCCAAGATGAAATCACACCAACTTATCACAGCTCCTTGCAGCATGCCTAACGGGATAAAGAACATATTAGCTATGCTGTGTTCGTAACCTATGGCGACAAAACACATGACCGGAAACCAGAGACCCATCATTTTTCCAGCGGTGGAGTGTGCGCTGAATCCAAGCCAGACAGCGAGGCACACTAACCAATTCGCTCCGATTCCTTTGAGGAAGACGACCCACCCAGACATGTTTACTTTGGCTTGTGCGATTTGGACAATGGCGTTTTTCCACGGGTCGGCATCAACGATGCCCGTACACCATACCATTATATAAACAAAGAAAATCGCTCCTATAAAATTGCCTATATAGACGATCGTCCAGTTTTTCAATATGGGCATGATTCCGTATTTCTTCTTCATAAATCCGGGAATCAGCACGGCATTATTACCGGTGAAAAGTTCTGCCCCGGCTAAAACGACCAAGATAAGTCCCAAAGGGAACATGCAACCTGACAATAGTTTTTGTAACCCCGGATTTCCTGCTGTCCATTCGGGAAATCCGTATCCGATGAGTAGGGAGAGAAGTCCTCCCATAGCGATGTAAATCCCTGCCAGCATTGCGGCGACGAGCGTTCTAGGAAAGGATGACAAGATTTTATTCAGTGCTGCCCGTTCGGCTTGGGCTACTATTTCGGCGGGTGTAGAAAATGACATGATAAATTTGTAATTACGAGGATAGGAGACGATTCTACATAGTCAAACCACAAACAAGATTTACCTTTTTTTATCTTTGTTATAGCAACCACAAATATTACTTTGATTGCCACATTTTTTGTTGCTGGAAATTCGTCATCAAAGGTAGACAATTAAAATAATATACGCACTACTTTATTTGTTTTTATTATAAAATATTGTTTAGGAGGTTGGCGGGGGGATTATCGAGGAAAATACTTTGAGGAATATAGTAAAAACGGCTGTCGATTTTCTATCGGCAGCCGTTTGGGTGATTGGGTGTACAAGTAAATCTATTTATCGGCCAGTTAAGCATGAATTTGTTTTATGGCTACTTGACGAGTACTTTGGTAACTCCTTTTTCTGTATGGACAAGGTAGCAGCCTGCGTGCTGCATAGGAATGACTTTGTAATCCGTATGCAAAGAGGCACTCGTTATCGTTTTACCATCGAGCGAGTAAACGGTGACTTGCACTCCGTTCAATCCGGTCAATATGATGTTTCGTCCTTCACTGTATATCAAGCTATTGTCTGCTGTTTCATCTGCTATACCGGTACTTCCGGAAGTCAAGGTGATATTGTCTATGGCTATGCGTGCACCGGCTTTTTCTGTTTTTCCACGGAAACCTAACTGTATGCGTTTATTACCGGCCAGTTGGTCGAGCGGGAGACTTACTTTGGTCCATTCGTTAGAACCGTTCGATTGAAGAGCCTCGCTTGCTGCTTCGTAGATTGTGCCGTTTACGGTGGTTTCTACTGTCAGTTCTGCGTTTTCCGTGTGCAGGTAGAATTCAAGTGTGAGTTTGTCTTGCCCGGCAATGTTGATAATAGGGGATTCAAGGCGGCTGTCATCTGCTTCCGCTTTTTTATTTACCAACATGGCGTAGCCGTTATCTTCATCTTGAGCGTCCAGAGAACCGCCGTTCTGATACATACCCCACGTATCATCTCCGCCTACGGTAGCTACCGACCATGTTTCGGTGGAAACATTTCCTTGGGCAAACGATTCGGCGAAGGGGAATGCGAGAGGCGTACCCAACATAATGCCGAATGGGGTGTAAGCACCCTTACCTCCGGCAGACACGGCGCAGATGTATCCTTGTGTGTAAGTTTGTTTGGTAAGCCCGGCAGTTGTCATGAGATAAGAGGTTTCTTTTATGCCGGTAGCCATGTCTATTATACTGCCGAAAAGGTATGTTCCGTAGTTGTAAGTCAGTTCTTCGGGATTGATGAACCCTCCGTTGGCTCCTGTTTCCGCCGGGGCATCCCACGTCAATAGGGCGGCTTGGTCGTTTTCATCGTCCCAACTGGCAATGAGGTTTTGTACATGTTGCGGGATATCCGTGCCGATGAAAACAGACTTTTCGGCATCGCGCCCGCGTCCTTGTTCATCGTACACGATGACGTTATAATGGTTCATACCTTGCACGCCATCGACCGTGAAGGAGTATTCTTTCCCTTTTTCCACTTCATTTTCAGTTAGGATAACGTTCCCTTCCTTGAGAATCTCGATTTTGGAGAGGGTGGTGAGTTCATCGCCATTGATGGCTTTGGTCGGGGCTTTGAATGTCAGAACAGCTTTCAAGACGCCGGTCGGATCGGGAATGGCGGTGAAGTCGGTTACCGAATCGGGAGCGGTGGTCGGTATGAACGGCTCGATAACGATGTCGTCTATGTAAAGCAGATACATACCTTGGCTGGTGTGGTGGAAGCCGAAGTAGTAAGTGCCTGCTTCCTGTACTTCAATGACCGATGACTTTTCGAGGTAAGTGTCACCGCTGACTGTGTAGTCGCCAAGCGCATTAAGCATACCTTCAACCGTGTTTTCGGAACCGAATGCGGTGCTGAAACTTTCTGTGTAGAATTCGCCGTATCCTTTTGTTTTGAATGACAGTTTATACAGATAATCCGTTCCCAATTCGATGGGAGGTGTGATGATCCAGTCGTCGGCGTTCTTGTCTAACTGGTCGCTTCCGGCGGCATTGTTTATCCAAGCCCAAGTCTTGCCGTCTTCGTTGGCATCGATAATGGTGAAGATGTCGAGTGCGCTGGCGTGGTCGAACGTTTCTTTGAATTCACCCTTGAACGCCGAGCCGAAGCGGATGCGGTTCGATTCGGTGGCGACTCCCACTTTTTCAGCTACCGCTGTTACCGTGTAGTAGTAATTGCCCAGCACGTCTGGCAGGTCTTCCGTGAAAACGGTCGCCGTATATTCGGCGTTTATCGTATCATTGCCGGGGTAGCGCACGAGGATATATTTCAGTAGTTCGGCGTCGAAGTGTCCGCCGTTGGCTCCATTGACAGGAGCTTCCCAGCTTACGGTGGCATGGTTGTCTTCTAGTGTGAATTGCAGATTACCTACGGCTGCGGGGCTATCTACGCCGGCGTAGATTTCGATTTTGCTTTTTACACCGTCACCTTCGGCGTTCGATACGAAGGCTTCCACTTTGTGCGTACCTTCCGTAAAGGTGTAAGGTGTGGAAAATTCGGCTCCGGCAACGACTGTTGCGTTTTCGAGCGTGAGCTTTTGGTGGTCGACGTAGATGGATACCTCCAACGAACCTTCCAGCTTGTCTCCTTCGAATGTTTTGTCTGGGGCGGTGAAGGTAATGTTGGCATCTAATCTTTCCGGCGAAGTATAGTTTACGCTCAGCTTATCGACGGCTGCGGGTGCTTGAGGGGCTGCTGCCGGTGGTACAGTGTAAAGTCCGAGCAGGACGACGGTTTCGTCATAATCGCTCACGAGTGAAGCCTTGCCGTTGTCGAGGTTGACTTCATAGAGGGC
>ERZ857801.611-NODE-611-length-46779-cov-4.350377_pt1 | contig 46779 bp, 34 predicted proteins | sample MGYA00519762_ERZ857801 | MGnify/ENA primary metagenome ERZ857801 (study PRJEB31778, sample SAMEA3449368) | human gut metagenome | biome: human gut; feature: human-associated habitat; material: faeces | place: United Kingdom | collected 2010/2012 ...
ACGAGTGGAAGAACATCGATCTGATCGAGGTCATCATCAAAACCGTCGACCGACTTTTGGGAAGGCCGGAAGGCGCGAGCGAAAAACTGATTACCTATGTCGCTGACCGGGCCGGGCACGACCTGCGCTATGCGATAGACTCCACGAAGCTCAAGGAGGAATTGGGCTGGAAACCGACCCTCCAGTTCGAAGAAGGCATCGAAAAAACCATCCGATGGTATCTCCATAACCAAAAGTGGATCGATAACGTGACCTCGGGGGAGTATGCAAAATACTACGAGGAGATGTATCAAAACAGGTAACGCTGCTTCATGACGAAACCGCAACAGAACCGGGTCGCCAACGGAATTATATGGAGCGCTGTCGAACGATTTTCCGTACAGGGCGTACAGTTTCTGCTGAGCATCGTCATTGCTCGGCTGATTTCGCCGTCGGATTACGGTCTGATCGCCATGCTCGGCATTTTTCTGGCTGTTGCGCAGCAATTTATCGACAGCGGTTTTTCGAACGCGCTGGTACAGAAGAAGGATCGGAGCGACGTCGATTTCTCGACGGTTTTCTACTCGAACCTCGCTATTGCAGCCGTAGTGTATGCGGCGCTTTATGCCGCCGCCCCGTGGATAGCCGATTTCTATTCGGAGCCCAAGCTGACGCCCGTTACCCGCTGGATCGGCCTGACGGTCGTACTGATGGCTTTCTCGATCGTCCAACGGGCTAAACTCACCATCGAACTCGACTTCAAGACACAGGCCAAGTTGTCGCTCGTATCGGTCACGGCAAGCGGCCTGTGCGGTGTCGTGCTCGCATGGCAAGGCTACGGAGTTTGGGCGCTGGTCGTTCAGACGCTTGCGAACAACTTTCTGAACTCCCTATTGTTATGGACTTTCGCCCGATGGAGGTTGCGGCCGGTTTTTTCATGGACCTCTTTCCGTTCGCTTTTTTCGTTCGGATCGAAGCTGTTGGCGGTCGGCATACTGCACGTTCTTTACAGCAATGTCTACACGCTGATCATCGGCAAAAAGTTCAGCGCCTCGGACGTAGGGTATTTCAACAGGGCGCAGACATTGGCGATGTTTCCATCCGTAAATATATCTTCCATCATCACTCGCGCCCTTTATCCGGCCCAATGTTCCATTCAGGACGACGAAGAAACGCTGAAACAATCGTTTCTGAACTCGTTGCGCACATCGGCCTTCGTTATATTTCCGCTAATGGTCGGCCTGAGCATATTGGCGGAACCGCTGATTCGGATCGTGCTGACCGATAAGTGGATAGATTCGGCAAAAATCCTTTCGATTCTTTGCATAGCTTATCTTCCTTACCCGCTTATGGCTCTGAACTGGCAACTGGTCAATGTAAAAGGGAGAAGCGGTCTGGCACTGAAATCGGAATTATGGGGTAAATCAATCGCGTTCGTCATTCTGGTCACGACACTGCCATGGGGGTTGATCGCTATCTGCTGGGGTATGGTCGCCTCTGGAGTGATCGACTTGGTGGTGATGATCCATTACGTAAAAAAAGTAATGCCTATCGGATACATGCTGCAACTTCGTCATTTGACGCCCGTCATTTCGCTTTCTGCAGGAACCGCCTTGGCCATGCTAAGTTGCAAAATTATCGTATCAAGCGCATGGGCTCAATTGATTTTATGTACGACGGCCGGCCTTATATGTTACCTCGGAGGAGCCATATTGTTCCGGTTCCATGAAGTAAACGAAGCAAAAAACTGGATAAAAAGAAAATCAGCCCAATGAAGTGCACCTGCGAATATTGCAGCGGCGCAGATTATGACAGTTCCGACTTTTTCATTGATCTGACCGCAAATCTGAGTAAAGAAAGGCCGATAGGCGTAAGCGGGCTGCTTCGGGTAAAAAATGATGAAGACTTTCTGTCGGCATGTATCGATTCATGTATCGGACCGCTTGATGAACTAATCATCGTATGCCAACCGAGCGATGACCGGACCCAGCAGATCGTTGAAACCAAACGCAGACAATATCCGGACAAGATCAGGGCGTATTCTTACCGGCCACGGGTTCTATCCCACAATCTTTCCGTCGAGGAACTCGAATACGCCAAGAAATTGCCGTCCGACTCAATCCATCTGCTCGCCAACTATTACAACTACACGCTTTCGAAGGCGTCGTATCGATACGCCGTGAAAATCGACGCCGATCAAATATATTTTCCCGAAAAACTTCAGCGCATTTGCGACGCGTACCGGAACGAACAAAAAGAACACGGCCGGTTCTCCGACGCGGCCGTCAGCTACGCGCTACAAACATACAACCGGCTCTCGGCACGTTTTCCCAAGCTATTCCCTACCGCGTTCTGGACACACAACCTTTCAAAAAAAATCGTGCGGGCCTACGAACGATACGTATTCCGTCTGTTGTCCAATGAAAAGCCGATGTTGACCGTCTCGGGCATCAATCTTTTTCATGATGGTAACGAATGGAGCGTTTGTCTGGGAGACCGAGACGGCGTATTGCCTCCTTTCAACGGAGTGGGGGATACCGTTTTTTTCGAAATATCGCCTCAAACCTATTTCGTTCCTTTTGAACTCCCTCACGCAGGAGCTGACAATCGCTACGCGTCGAGTTACATCGAGATCATGCGCAAACCGGCGCAACGTATGCTATACGGCGGATTTTTATGGTATCATCTCGCCGCGATGAGAGAATCGATACGAACTAAAAACAAGCAACTTTATCGAGGCCATACGATTCCGTGGAGACAATTTCTGCGCAGCACGTTTCCTGCGTTGGACAAGCGCGGTCTGCTACCTGTTATGAAACCTTATTTCGCAGCCTTTTTCGAAAGCGACAAGTCGAAGTTTCCGGAAAAGTTACCCGACTTTGAAACCTACTGCGCACGCTGAACGATAAATGATGGATTCCCAATCGGATGAACCGATTCTGCACCGAGACGTTTTTCGACATCATATTTTCCGTGTCCGCCTCTTGTCGGCTAAATCCGTTTGACTTGTCATTTCTTATTTTCAAGCTATGAGATGTACGTGTGAATATTGCCGGGACATCGACTACGACAACTCGGAATATTTCGTCGACCGATCGCACCTGAATCGCCCGAGACCCGTCGGCGTGACAGGGCTGCTAAGAGTTAAGAACGATGCGGAGTTTTTGGCTCTTTGTATCGACTCGTGCATCGAAGCGCTCGACGAACTGGTTATCGTCTATCAGCCGTGCGACGACGACTCGCCCCGAATCATCGAAAGCAAAAGGCGGCAATACCCCGATAAGATACGTACGTATTTTTATCGTCCCGTCGTGCTGTCGCATCATCTGACGGAGGAAGAATTCCGCTACGCGTCCGCATTGCCCGAGACATCGATCCACCTGCTGTCGAACTATTACAACTACACGTTGTCGAAAGCATCGTACCGATACGCCTTGAAAATAGACGCCGACCAGATCTATTTCACAGACAAGCTGAAAGAGTTCTGCGACGCATTCCGCACGACCGAAAAGAAGCGGATAACTTTCACGGAAAACATGGCGGCCCGACAGATTCATTTTTTCGCAGACCTGACGAACGTATTTCCCGAATTGCTCTCGCGAAGGTTCCGATTCCTTATTCCGTCGGACAAACAGGTGGCGCGATACAGCCGCTATACGCTGAAAAAAGCGGCGAATAAAAAATATCCGGTCTCTTTTTCCGGAATCAACCTGTACGAGCGTTCGGGCGAATGGATGCTGCCGACGGGCAGTTATGCCGACGGTCTGTTTCCTCCGTTCAATGGAATACACGATACATATATTTTTAAAATATCTACGATGTCCTATTATATACCGCAGCCCATACCTTACCATTCCGCTGACAAATACCGGAACTGTATCATCGAGCACTTTTCCCTGAACCAAACTCTCATCATATATAAAAGCATATACTCGCACAAATTGCTTTACGGCGGATTTCTGTGGTACCATACCGCACCGCTCAAAGAACCGGATTTTACGGCCAAACGGGAAAAATATGCGAATCGCACTCTCCCGCTATTCGGGAAACGAAATGATTTTTTCAGTCTCGAAAATCGTTCGCCTCTGAGACGATGGATGAGACCATGGTATTGTCTTTTTTGGAGACGGGAACAACGATCCCTGCCCGAACGATCCCTGCCCGAAATAGGTCGAATTCTTCACACCCGTTCGAACGATGAAAAACAATAAGCGAAAACTCCGCCTCGGCATCCTCTGGGCCGATCCCTATTGCGGCAACCTGGGCGTTGCGGCGCTCTCCTATTCGACGATCATCCTGCTCGAAGAGGTCTCGCGCCGGACCGGCGTCCGGTTCGACTACACGCTGTGGGGGGCGAGCCGCTGCGGCCGAGACACGATCGATACGGGGCAGGGACGGGTTCCGGTCCGGACCGTCCGCCCGTTTCTGGGAGGCGACCTGCCCGCGCTCGTCCGAGGATGCTGCGCCAATCCGCTCCGGATCGGGACGCCGCTGTTCGCGCTCGACTTCCTGCGGTACGATCTGGTGGCCGACATCGGGGCCGGCGACAGCTATTCGGATATTTACGGCATTACACGCTTCCGGAACATGGATTTCACGAAATCGTGGTCGCGCAAGCTGCGCAAAAAGTACATTCTGCTGCCGCAAACGCTCGGACCGTACGCCAGCGAGGAGGCCCGCCGAAAAGCCGCCCGGTCGATGAGCGCAGCCGGGCTGATTTTCGCCCGGGACCGAATGAGCTTCGACTGCGCCCGCGAACTGCTGCCCCAAAAGCCCGTCGAGCGAACGATCGACGCGGCATTTTTCCTGCCCTACGAAAAGACAGCGTTCGACGGAGAGAAGACCAAGGTAGGGATCAACGTGTCGGGTCTGCTGTGGCATGGCGGCTACACGCGGAACAACCAGTTCGGCCTCCGGTCGGATTACTCCCGGACAATGCTCGGCATACTCGACGCCTTTTCATCCCGTCAGGACGTGGAGCTGCACCTGATCTCCCATGTGATCGGACGACCGGACTTCGTCGACGAGGATACGCACGTCGTCGAGGAACTCCGCCACCGATACCCCCGGGCCGTCGTCGCGCCGGCATTTCGGACTCCCGTCGAGGCCAAGTCCTACATCGCCGGCATGGACTTTTTCGCCGGCGCGCGGATGCACGCGTGCATCGCAGCCGTTTCGTCCGGCGTTCCGGTCTATCCGCTGGCCTACAGCCGCAAGTTCAACGGGCTGTTCGTCGAGACGCTCGGCTATCCGGAAATGGGAGACCTGACGGTTATGGACTCGGACGAAATCACGGCCGGCCTGCTCGCCGCTTTCGGAAAAAGAAGCGACCTGAAAAAACGGATCGAGCGGATCGATCGGCAGATCGTCGGACCGGAAAAGGAAAGAATGATCGGTAAGTTATCGGAATACATCCTGCGGAATGAGTTTTAAACTGCGGGAAATCGTCGGCTCGTCGCTGTGTTTGGGTTGCGGGCTGTGCGAGGCGCTCGCCCGGCGCGACGGAGTGCGCATGAGATTGGCGGAAAACGGATTCTACGAACCTGTCTCCCAAAATCGAATCGCCAAAGCGACACAGACCGAATTGAAAAAACTCTGTCCGGGCATCCGCCTCGACTGCATCGACACGCGAGAGACATTTTGCGGTCCGGTCAAAGCGGCATACGAAGGCTGGGCCTGCGATCCGCATATCCGCCGGACCGACTCGTCGGGCGGAGTCGTCACTGCGCTGGCGCTCCACCTGCTCCGTACGAAACAGGCGACCGGGGTATTGCAAGTAGGGACCCGTGACGGGCATTATCTGTACAACGGTCTGAAATTGTCTCGCACGGAGGAAGAGGTTCGCGCATGTGCCTCGTCACGTTACGCTCCGGCCCTCATGTTCGACCGGATCGACGAACTGCTGAGCGGTTCGGAGGAACGGTATCTGTTCATCGGCAAACCGTGCGACGTCATGGCGTTGCGCGAATATGCGAAGCTCCATCCGGAACATAAGTCCCGGATCGAATACTGGGTTTCGCTCGTCTGTGCCGGCATGCCGAGCTATAACGCTACCCGAAAATTAATCGCGCGGGCGGCCGATCCGACTCCCGTCGTCTCGCTCAGATACCGGGGCGACGGCTGGCCGGGCGATTTCAAGGTCAGCTTTGAAGACGGTAAAACTTTCCGCTGCTCCTATAACGAAAGCTGGGGACAAGTGCTCGGACGCGACGTTCGTTTCCGGTGCAAGATCTGTCCGGACGGTATCGGCCAATACGCAGACCTGGTTGTCGGAGACGCATGGCATACGAAAGACGGATATCCGGACTTTACCGAGCAAGAGGGACGGAGTTTCCTGCTTGCCCGCAATGCGCGGGGCGCGGAACTCGCCGAAAAAGCAAGAGATGCCGGAATTCTCTCGCTGAGCCCGCTCGACATACGCGGTCTGGAGCAGATGCAACCTTATCAGTACCAACGGCTGCGCAACGCCTTCTACAAACTGGCTCCGGCATGGATAGTCACCGGAGGTCTTCTGAAAATCCGTCATCTCGGACTTCCGCGTTTCCCGACAAGAAAAGGTCTCCGAACCGCCTTGGGTACTGTCTATCGCTATTACCGAAGATAGCAATCATGTTTTCTTTTTATATAGATGCCTGAAAAACAGGCATGCGCGCCGAATATTGCTTCGGATCATCGCCCGTAGCGGCGGAGGTCTTGCGTTTTCGTCCGAAGTCCGGAAGCTGTATGCCGAGACACACCGCATCCGAATCGGATACGGAACCTACGGCGGCTGTTTCGACACGGAAAACATCCCGCCGGACGTATCGTTCGGCAATTATTGCTCGATCGCCAGCGGCGTGCGGATTTTCCGGGCCAATCACCCGTCCGGACGTTTCACCACTCACCCGATTCTGTACAATCCTGCCATGGGATATGTCGCAAAGGACATGCTGGAAAGGCCGCCTCTCGAAATCGGCCACGACGTCTGGATCGGAGCGAACGCGATCATTCTGCCCGGCGTGTCTCGGATCGGCAACGGTGCCGTGATCGGGGCGGGCAGCGTCGTCACGAAGGATGTCGGCCCGTACGAAATCGTCGCCGGCAATCCGGCCCGCGCGATCCGCATGTGTTTCGACGAGCGGCAGATCGCCGCGCTGGAAAGCAGCCGTTGGTGGGAGCTGGACCGGCACGAGCTGGCCGACCGGATCGGAGAGCTCGACGCGATGCTTCAAAATCCCGAAAATCCGGAATAGAAACTATCGGTGGCGCGACGAGTTTCCCGCTCGCTCGGCAAGCATGGCCGAAAGCTGGCGCGAACGACCTCAGTCCGAATACCGACCGGCATCCCTCGCATCCGGCACGAATAGAAAGTACAATCATATGGATGTTTCCGTTATCATCGTCAATTACAAGACCTCGCAGCTACTCGTGCAGGCGATCGATTCGATCCTCGACAAAACCGAAGACATCGTCTACGAGATCATCGTCGTCGACAACCACTCGCAGGACGACTCCGAACGCGTTGTCCACGAGCGTTACGGCAACCGGGTGACGTATCTGCCGCTTGCTGAGAACGTCGGTTTCGGCCGGGCGAACAACGAAGGGCTCCGGATCGCTCGGGGCCGGAACATCCTGTTCCTGAATCCCGACACGATTCTGGTAAACAACGCCGTCCGCATACTGAGCGACTATCTCGACAGCTATCCCGACACGGGAGCCGTCGGAGGCAATCTGTATACGGCCGACATGCAGCCCAACGTTTCGTTCAATCGTGTCCGTCCCTCGATTTTCGACGAAACGGATCAGGCAACGCACCGTTTGCTATCCCGATTGCGCTTCGGCCGAAACGGATTGTTCAACCATACGGAACATACGATTGAAGTCGGTTTCATCGCAGGCGCCGACCTGATGATTCCTCGTCAGGTATTGGATTCCGTAGGTCCGTTTGACCCGGACTTTTTCATGTATTACGAAGAAACCGAGCTTTGCCGACGGATAGCGAAAGCCACGTACCGGATCGTTAGCGTTCCCGAGGCCAAAATCATCCATCTCGAAGGGAAAAGTTTCGTGAATAATGCGGAACGAGAACGCAGGGCCCTGATTTCACGCAGAATCTATTTTCGCAAGACCTGTTCGCAACGCTATGCTCGCATGGTCGATTTTAATTACCAAGTACTGACGAAAGCAGCTTGGTTACTTTACCATATCGCTGGTAATAAAGCGAAAACGGAGAAATTCCGACAGCGTAAGAAACTGTTCGACGAAATCAACCGAGTCGGACCCAAATCGTGACATTCAAACCGTTGACACTCGACCTGCGACAGACGATTCAATGGCTGACTGTGGCAGGCGTATTCCTTCCGACAGCTTTCCTTTCCCGGATTTTCCCGACAGTCCTCGAATTCGGGGCATTATTGGTCGGCGTCGCTCTGCTGGCAAGAACGTATGGGAAACTTCCTGTGAGCAGGAATTTGCTGCGAGCATTTTTTTTCTTACTGTTTTACGAATCGGTTTTGATCGCATGGATACACTATCCTGCAGACCGGTTCGTCAATCAGTACATCATGCTGTTTCTTTTCTGCTTGTTCTACTATGTCCTTTTCCAATACAGCAGAAACGATATTCCAGCACTGTTTCAAAAATATCTGAAACTGTCCCTCGTCGTGAGCGGGTTGGCCGTTCTGCAGTTTTTCGTCTATTTGCTCTTCTCATTCAACCTCTTCCAAATATTCACAGCCAAAGATCTCGGGGCGGCTTCGCCTACAGTCGGCGGAATTTTCCTACGTGTCAACGGAACCGTCATGGAACCCGGGCTCTTAGCCACTCTGCTGACACCGGCCGTTGCTTACCACATACTGGCCTTTAAAAACTGCAACAGACGACACACTCTGTTGCTTTTATTTGCCATGTTTCTTACATTCAGTACGATCGGATATGTCGTATCCGGTTTAATCTTAGCCGATAAATTGCTTTTTCGTAGCAGCCGTCGTGTCCGGTCAATCCTGTGGCCGGCCGTATTCCTGCTGACGGTGCTGGTCGTAGGCAGAACCGATACCGGCAACTCCGACGAGAAAAGCGTTTTTTCCGAGATCACAACAAAAATCGGGGACAGTTTCGACGGCATTCGTCAATTGCAGCCCGAATATATCGAAATGCTCAATCTGAGTTCGTACGCGACTCTGATGAACCTATACGTCGCGCATCATGCCCCGAACCGACTGACCGGCACCGGATTGGGAAATCACCCGTACAACTACGAGAAAGTATACGTGTCGGATCACCCGGCTTACGGACTGAACAAATACGATGGTTACTCGCTTTTGATCCGGCTCTACTCGGAAACGGGATTGATCGGTCTATCGCTGTTTTTTCTTTTCGTCGGGAGAAATTACAATCGTAACAGTCTCATCAATTCGAGCATCGTTTTCCTGATCGTTTCATTCATGCTCCGAGGGGGACATTATACGTTGAACGGAACCGTCTTTTTCTTCTTTATGTACTATTGGACCCGTAAAACAAATCGAGCCTATGAACTCTCGCACGATCGTCATATCGGCCGTTAACCTGACATCCGGAGGGCCTCTGACTATATTGCAGGAATGCCTCGGCTATCTCAATTCAAGTCCCCTGCTTGCGACCTATGAAGTGATCGCGTTGGTACACGACCGAAAGTTGGCCGATTTTCCGCATATCCGCTACATCGAATTGCCGAGAAGCAAAAAACATTGGATCAATCGGTTGTACTACGAGTACGTTTACTTTCGTCGGCTCTCGCATCGACTCAAACCGTATCTGTGGCTCTCATTGCACGACACGACTCCGAATGTCCGGGCTCATCGAAGAGCGGTATACATGCACAATTCGATCATTTTCGATTCGGTGAGGCTCCGCGACTGGAAATTCGACAAGACATACATTCTTTTCACGCTGTTTTATAAATATCTGTATCGGATCAATATCCGTAAGAACGATTTTTACATCGTCCAGCAAAACTGGTTCAAGGAATCGATCGGTCGGACGTTTCGAATCGACCTCGATAAAGTCGTCGTAGCAAGACCGGTCAATTGCTCGCAAACGAATCTTTCCGCCGCACCGTCGATATACCGGCCTTGCCGGACATTTTTCTTCCCTTCGCTAAGCAGACCTTTCAAAAATTTCGAAGTCGTCTGCCAAGCGGTAGAGATTCTTAATGGTCGAACGGCAAAGGATTTCAAAGTAGTTCTAACCATAGACGGGACCGAATCGAAATACTCCGCATGGGTTTACAACCGATACAAGCATGTGCGACATATCGAATTTACGGGCTTGCTCGACAAAAAACAGATGGGCGAATACTACGCTGCGACCGATTGTCTGCTTTTCCCGTCACGGCTCGAGACATGGGGGTTACCCATTTCGGAATTCGCCCGGTATGCCCGTCCGATGATTCTCGCCGACAAGGATTATGCCCGCGAAGCTGCCGAAGGCTGCGCGCGGGTTGCTTTTTTCGCTCCGGACGACCCTAACCGTCTCTCCTCTTTGATGCAAAGCGCTATCGAAGGAAATTTCAGGGACTTTGCACCGGTATGTCGGATTCCGATACAAGAACCTTATGCCAAGAACTATCAGGAGCTTTTCGACATTCTGCTCGAATAAATTCGCCGCCATGCACAATCAGTACGGGACATTCCGAAAATTGCAAATGCTATGCTGGCTCCTGCGAACCAAGATAATCTGGAGGCGGGCACGGCTCATCCGTTTCCCGTTCGATCTGCGGGGAAAGAAATATATCGACCCGGGCACGGGACTGACGACCGGCGTCGGATGCCGGTTGGAAGCCTATTCCGACGGGCCGTGCGTTCTCCGCTTTGGACAGAACGTACAACTGAACGATCACGTACATATCTGCGCCATGCGAGAAATCGAGATCGGCAATCACGTACTGATGGCCAGCAAGATCTACATATCCGACAACAGTCACGGCCGATACGACGCTTCGAAGGGAAATTCGGATCCGGAAACTCCGCCACTCGAACGCTCTTATCAGATCGAGCCCGTTTCTATCGGCGATAAGACATGGATCGGCGACAATGTATGCATTCTGCCCGGGACGCGGCTCGGACGCGGCTCGGTCGTCGGAGCCAACTCGGTCGTCCGGGGCGTTTTTCCGGACTACTGCGTGATCGTGGGCGCTCCGGCCCGGATCGTCAAGCGGTACGACCCGGTGCGGAAAGGGTGGTACGGGACCGATCCTCGGGGAGAATTCGTCTTATAAAATCCGTTTATCAGGGATACGTCATGAAAAACATTCTGATCACGGGCGGCGCGGGCTTTATCGGCTCGCACGTCGCGCTCAAGCTCGCCGACAAAGGATACGAAGTCACCGTGCTCGATAATCTGTCGCCGCAGATTCACGGCGAGGACCCCCAAAACACCTCCCCGCTATACCGCAGCATCCGCGACCGCGTGCGCTTCCTGCGCGGCAGCGTAACCGACCGGAACGACTGGCTGCGGGCCCTTGACGGACAGCATGCCGTGATCCATCTGGCCGCCGAAACCGGAACCGGGCAGTCGATGTACGAGATCGAGAAATACACTGCCGTCAACATCGGCGGCACCTCGCTGATGCTCGACCTGCTCACGAACACGAAGCATTCGGTCGAGAAGGTGATCGTCGCAGCATCGCGCGCGATTTACGGCGAGGGACGCTATCTGAGCGAGGAGATGGGATACGTCTATCCGCTCTCGCGCACCGACGAGGACATGAGACGGGGCGACTTCGAGTGCAAGTACCCCGGCTGCACGAAGCCGCTACGGCTGGTCGGGACGACCGAAGACTCGGCGATTCACCCTACGTCCGTCTACGGCATCACCAAGCAGGTGCAGGAACAGCTCGTGATGACCGTCTGTCCCGCGATCGGCATCGCCCCGGTCGCCTTCCGCTATCAGAACGTCTACGGCCCCGGCCAGTCGCTGTCGAACCCTTACACGGGCATCCTGTCCATCTTTTCGACCCGGATTAAAAACGGAAACGGAATCAATATCTTCGAGGACGGCCGCGAGACGCGCGACTTCGTCTATATCGACGACGTGGCCGACGCGACGATCCTCGGTCTGGAAAAGGCCTCGGCCGACGGCGAAGCCTTCAATGTCGGCACGGGCGTGGCGACCGACGTCATGACGGTCGCGCGCACGCTGATCGACAAATACGGCACCGAGGTCCCTCTCACGGTCAGCGGGAACTATCGGCTGGGCGACATCCGGCACAATTTCGCCGACATCTCGAAAGCCCGGCGGCTGCTCGGATTCTCTCCCCGCTGGTCGTTCGGCGCCGGCATCGAACAATTCGCCCGGTGGGTAGACGGCCAGCAGGTGCAGGCAGACCGGTACGAAAACTCGATCGAGGAAATGAAACGGAAAGGACTGTACAAATAGTCCGTCTCCGCCACCCCGACGGATCCGGACTTACCCGTGCATCCGGACAGACCGCGGACGCCCCGGCAAGATTCCGCGCTGTCCCGCGCCGGCGGCAGACTCCGTCCCGGGCAGTTCTCCTGTGCATCGAAGTCCCTCTGTCTTTCAGGTCATAATCCCGTCGACCGACAAGTCGAGGCCGTGATACGAGTCGCCCCGATCGATACGAAGCCGTCCCGGCTCCATCCCGCTGCGTACCATAAACGATCCGGCAACGATACGCCTCGTAACGCCTACGGAGCAGTTTTCGACTCGTCCTCTTAAAGCGACTTCTTTTCCCGGAGAAACGTTCCGGCTTTCGGAGCCGACTGCGGGCTCCGAAAGCCGGAATGCGCATGCGCACAATCGTCTTTCACAACATCTTGCCATAACCGATCATGTTTTTTGAAAACAGAAGCATTCTGTTCTTCTCCGCACAGGCGTTCGGCTATCAGAACGAAATCCGCGCGGAGATGGAGCGCATGGGAGCCCGCGTGGACTATTTCGACGAACGCCCGGCCAACTCGTTCGCGGTCAAAGCCGCAATCCGGATCAACCGGAATCTGCTGGCCCGCTACATCGACCGCTACCATGCCCGGATCATCGAGCGCACAAAAAACCGGAAATACGACTACGTCTTTTTCATCAAGGGCGAGTCCATTTCCGTCGAGAATCTCGATAAAATCAAGGAGCTGCATCCCGAGGCGAAGCTGATTATCTACCACTGGGACTCGATTGCCAACAACCGCAACGCGCTGCGCATCCTGCCCGTGTTCGACCGGGTCTTCTCGTTCGACAAGCCCGACTGCGAGAAGCTCGGCATCCGCTTCCTGCCGCTGTTCTACCTGAGAGACTACGAGGAAATCGGCCGGCAGAAGCCTGACTACCGCTACGATCTGATGTTCGTCGGCACGGTTCACAGCGACCGGTACGGGCTGCTGCGCCGCGTGACCGGACAGATCGAGCGGGCCGGCGGACGCTGCTTCGCCTACATGTTTTTCCAGAGCCGGATTCTGTACTGGAAAATGAAGTTGCAGAACAAGAGCCTGCGCGGCACCTCGGCCCGGGATTTCCGCTTCGCCCCGCTACCGAAAGCCGGCTTGCTCGACCTCTACCGCGAATCGCGGGCGGTAATCGATATCCAGCATCCCCGGCAAACGGGCCTCACGATGCGGTGCATCGAAACGATGGGCGCCAAAAGAAAACTCATAACCACGAACGGACATATCGCCGAATACGACTTCTACGACCCGAACAATATTCTGATCGTGGACCGGCAGAATCCCGTCGTGCCGCCCGGCTTCACGGCCTCTCCCTACCGAGACATACCTGCCGAGGTATACGACCGTTATCGGATCGACCGCTGGCTCGAAACGATTCTCGAATCGTAGCTCCGGTCGGATCCGACATTTCGACGAAGGACGAATTCTCCGCACGCGAGGGGCTGTCTGCGCTTGCAGACAGCCCCTCGCGTCTTTCCGACACAACCTTCCATAGGGCAAACAAGGCCTACGACAACCCGTTCCGCCATATCGCAACCTCACGGAATACCTTCCTCCGTTCTGAGAAAGGTCGCTTTTCATCCGGACCCTTGTACAAATGGTGTTACAGGTAAAACGGAATAAGCAGGGACAGGGAACTTATTACCTGAATTGATGATACGATATCTGTAATCCCCAAACATTCAATAACGACTGGAGAAACTATCCGGATGCATATCATATTTGGTCTCTGTTAAAATCTACTCGAACTATTTCCTGACCACGACACAAATATTCGACCTGAGGTTCGATGTCGTTGGCATAGACAACGAACTGTTCCGTCGATGCGAAAAACCTGCCAGTGTTGAAGCCGGGTATGAAGCAGTCATGAAAAAAACGAAAAGAGTGCCTTTCGCTCAATATGTCCGACAGAATTATCTACCTGAATATATAATAAGGCAATCCCCAGTCTACGATACGAAGGCCGGGGATTGTTTTATATTTTCAGTTTGTTATGTCGGGTTGTTTTTAGACTTTTTATTTGAACTATTCAGAAATTTTGAATAGTTCAAACCGAATCTTCAATGGTAAATAATCTATTCGCATTAGAACGGCACCTCGACATGGCGCATATTGTCGAGAAGTGTTTCGCGGATGCCGGATTCGGGATAATAGATGATGTTGCGGCCGCCAATAACGGTGAAAAGGATCTGCCGACTGTCCCGTAGGTTCTGCAATGTACGGGGTGAGATATGTAAGTATTTACATACTTCTTCCCCGGAGAGATACCGTTCTTTCATGACCGAGGGACGGTAGTTGTCGATGGCTTTCCGCAAAGCCTTCTCCGTTTCACTGATCTGCGAAAAGGCCTTCTTGACCTCTTCGCTTTCGCTGTTCAAAAAATCCCAAGACATGACCTACTTACTTTTAACGGTTTTATTTTTCAAATATTCTGCTACGTCGCTCTCCCGGTAGAAGAACTTACCTCCTATCGATGTATAGGGCAACAGCTTCTTGTCCCGGTAGGTTTGAAGAGTACGTTTGGTGACGTTCAGCAGCAGGCACACGTCCTGGCTGTCCAATCATCCCTCCGATACCTGCGGGTCGAATTTCTGCCGGACCTCTCCGGCAATGTTCGACAATTCTTCCACTCGGGCGAGGAGCCTTATCCATGTCCGCTCCCCGACGCAAACGATTTTATCCATACTTTTTCGGTGTTAAATTTTACATGGCAGCAGGTTTCAGCTGGGGCTATCTTCCCTGCGGAAACCGGTTACGGTTGATTGCTCTTATTCTTTTTTTGTTTCGCTCAACGAGCCTTCCTCATCGGTCTCGGGTACGGTGCGCTCGGTTTTTCATCGGTTCTTTGCAGTTTATGGCTGCTCGAAAGCAGCCTGATCATGGTTTTGCCCGCAATATATAACCGTTTCAGGCAGGTTATACCATTCCTTACCTGCTTGTCGTTAAGAGTCTTGGATAGTCTGGGAAAGTCCGGGGCGGCGGATGAACATACAGCCATCGTCGGGCTAAATTCATGGTCATTCGCATGTAGGTCTGATTATCTACAAGTCCATTTCTTTCCCGGTTCGAAGTTTTTCCTTTTCTGAAAAATGCGACGCCGGAGCGTTTCGAGTTTCGGTTTAACCCGTTAAACCGAAATGTTTTGGTTAAACGAAAACCTAACTTGCTATTATCTTGTGACAACCCAATATATTGATTTGTAGACCTATACACTTACACCAAAGAAGCAGTGTAGCTCGCTGAAAGGTGTACTTTCCCCGGTATTCGCAGATACTGCCAAGGTCGCGAAACAGGCCGCTTCAGGGCCAGTTGACAGCAGGAATACACATTTGCAGCTTTCCTATCGTGGACAAATCTATTCGTATAGCTTTCCTCTAGTGTAGGGGACTTGTTCTGAAATAGCTTTACAAAAAAAGAATGTTTAACTCAAAAAAAGTAAAGTTATGGTAGATCGTACCATTTATTCACTGGAGTTTCGCCGTATGGTAGCCAAAGCGTATTTCACCTCGTCTAAATCGTTATCAGAGATAGGTAAAGAGTTTAACGTCAAAATGACGACAGTACATACAATGGGTTCTCCGTTATGGGCCGGAATTTGGTCACTCCCATACTATTCGGCAGGATTTTCATACCTTTCAAGCTGTCTCCAATACAGCCAGCATGAAAAAAGAACATCTGACCGCCGAAGAGATGGCGCGTCGTATCGAGGAGTTAGAGCAGCAACTCAAACAAGAACAGATGCGCAGTATCGTTCTTGATCAGATGATTGATCTTGCCGAAGGCGAGTTAAAAATCTCGATAAGAAAAAAATCTGGAGCCAAACAGTCCAAATAGTCAAGGAACGTCATCCGGAGTATGGGATAGATGCTCTTTGCGGATTGTTTGGCAACACCCGTCAAGCATACTACGAGAAACTGAAATACATAAGTAAAAAGGTTTTGACATCAGAAATCATTCTCTCTCTTGTCAAAGATACCCGCATTGACTTCCCCCGTATGGGAGCCAATAAGATGTTGTTTCATTTACGTCCTAAATTATATAGTATGGGTTTGGATATCGGCAGAGATGCTTTCGTCCCGTTACTTGCCGAAAACCATTTGTTGGTTACGCGGCGCCGAAGTAAACGTAAAACCACTTTCTCCCAACATAGATTTTATAAGTACCCCAATATGATACGGGATTACATACCCACTGCGCCGAATCAGCTATGGGTCAGTGATATTACTTATATAGAAGTCGGTTATGGTTTCATATATCTATCCCTGATCACCGATGCCTACTCCCGCAAGATAGTGGGTTGGAACCTCGCGCGTGATCTTTCGACGGACAATGCACTCCAAGCACTGCAACAGGCTTTGAGTACATTGCCTGAAAATACCAGTCTGATCCATCATTCGGATATGGGTATTCAATATTGTTCGACAGCGTATATCAAAGAACAGGAAAAACACCATATCCTGATCAGTATGACAGAAAACGGCGATCCATTAGAAAATGCTATTGCCGAAAGGATAAATGGTATCCTTAAGAACGAATGGATCGATATGGCTCATTTGCAGAGCTGGGACAAATCGATGAAGTACGTGGAGAAAGTGATCGGACTTTATAATAATGAACGTCCACATCAAAGTCTCAACTATCTAACTCCAGAGATAGTACATCGGACCGGTATAGTAACACAACGCAAATGGAAAAACTATTATCCCCCCAAAGATGCGGTTACAATGGCGTCTGATTTATCGTTCGAGCCGCAATGTCAAGCTATACCCGTTCAAATGCAAGAAAATGTAAAGCAGATGTAGGGCAATAGGATTTTTCAGTGTAAAGCTCATTCATCATATATAATCCGCACCGTTGTAAAGCTATATCAGTGTGATATTGATAATCTCAAAAAGTAAAGTTATATTAGGGGAGTCTGTAAGACTTGTAAAGTCCATTCAGGGCAACCGCGCAGATCTGTAAAGTTTTTTTAGGATAAGTCAAGGGCTACAATCGTAGATACCTATACGATTGTAGTCCTATAAAATGATATTTGGATATTTGTGAACGGTTTACGTACGTGTGTACCGGACTCCTTGGCTCTTATGAAAAATACAAATCCGGGCTATTTTACACCCGGATTTGTTATGTCAATGAATTTTATCTACATATTATTTTCCAATCGCTGCTCGTGCAGCCATCTGTCGAGCAAATCGGCCAGTTCGTCATTATTCAGATCCTGCATCAGGAAATGGGTATTGCCACGGATACCGATTTCGGGTAATTCCACCAATGTCGCATTGCCTCCGTGCCGGTTGATCGTTTCCACGAATTTTCGGGCCATTTGGAGCCGCACGCGCCAGTTTTCGTCACCGAGATTTTCAGAGGGCGTTTCGGGAATATAGTCCCCGAAATAGAGGATGATAGGAATTTCCGTGAGCCGTTTGAATTGTTCCATCGGAACGGGTGTTCCCGCTACGCCTCCCGTCAGCCCGTCGATACGTTCCGGCACTTCGCCTTCGGGGAACACGAATCCGCCCGGTTCATAGGACACGACTGCTTTGACTTCCGGGTTCTGCATGGCGGATATCCAGCCGGGAAAACCGCCTGCCGAGTGGGTGACGAGAATATGGTCGCCGATACGTTCAGCCAATACGCCGAGGGCAGGTACATCCTGTTTGTGGTCGCTCAGATCGGGCGTCATTTCACGGAAGAATTGCGAGAGCGATGCGGAGTCTTTCGGGAACTGCACGCCCTCGTTGTAGTTCGGCCAAATACCGATGCGCCATATATCGAACCAGAACATTTCGTCGGCTACGGGCTTGACCGTAGTCATTGCAGACGTACGGCCGGCACGTCCCCTGCCCGGAAGATCCACCACATAGCAGCTCCAGCCACGACGTAGCATCAGTGTGGAGAATCCGTCCCTGCCGTCTGGTGTCATCTGCCAGCAAACACCTGAGCCGCCATAACCATGTACATAGACCAGCGGAAGAGGCTTGCTGTCGGCAGGAATCTGAAAGTCCACGAAAGCATGGTCGGCACGATAGCTTTGTCCGGTTTCTTCCTGCTCCGCCCAGCCGACGAATTTACTATTGTCGTATACTCCCGGTCGCTGTATGGTTGTGCCTCCTACCGAGAAGTGACCTTGTTTGACTATTGCAACAGGTTCTTGCGCTCCGGCTATTGCTGTAACTGACAGCAACAATACCGATAAAATTATTTTCTTCATTTCTTTTCCGTTATTTGATTCAACACTTTGCGAAGCGGTTCCGCATAGGTTTTGCCGAGGTTCATCTCCACGATATTAAGCAATGCCGAAAGCTGACTGGGAGTAATACCCAAATGCAGACAAATCGACATGTGACCGCAAGCCATCGGTTCCACGCCGCCCACTCCTGCAAGGATAGACACCGTAGCGAGTTCACGTTCTCGGTAGGTCAGCAGGTCGCGCCCGAAAAGGTCGGCAAACAAATGTTCTTTCAGAAAACGCTCGATAGTAGGGGCGAATACGGCATATCCGGCTTTCGGGGTATCGGCCGGCGTACCCGATATTTCAGCGAGCACGTCGCGTCCCCGCTCGTAGCGGCTTCTATTGTCCTTGATTGCAGATGCTTTCCGACCGACCGGGTCGTTTATTCCGTCTGCCTTCCGTTCGTCCACTACCTGCATGAAAGTCTGAATCGCCCGCAGACTGCGCGGGAATCCGCAATAGGCATAGGCATGAATCAGCACTTCGTTTATCTCATTGATGGTCATACCGGCTTCCAATGCCTGTGCAAAAGCCGGTTTCAAATGTTCCAAGTCGCCTTTACCCGTATAGGATGCCACTGCAACGATAGCCTGCTCGCGGGCAGTCAGCACCTCGTTCGCTTCGGCATAACGGCTTTCCGCCTCAGTCGTGGCTTTACGGTACTCTTCATCACTTACCGGTTCAAGCCATACCGCCGCGTTGGCTTGAGGATTGGCGGTAACGGCTATATGGGCGAACCAACTGTCCGGTGCGGCCCCGTGCCAATGCACAACATCCGGCGCTATTTCCACGATGTCGCCCGGAAACAACCGGCGGGCAGGCTCTCCTTTTTCCTGATAGTAACCGATGCCTGCGGTTGCTATCAACAACTGGCCGGCTTTGTGCGAGTGCCAACTGTTGCGGCAACCAGGTTCGAAGGTTACATTTGCCATCGGGACGTTCAACTCTTTCTTTTCAGTCAAAGGCGCAAGCCATACTTCGCCGGTAAAGTTCGGATCGGGAGATATTTTCTCGCCCAACGGATGATAAGGTTGTCGGAATGCTTCTGCGGTTTGAGCATGTATGCCGGAAACCGACAATATGGATGACATAGCCGCAAAAAATAAATTCTTGATTTTCATATTTGTTTCCCGTTTGACTATTCACCTAAAGTTCTCGTAAAGGCAAGCGTAGAGAGCTGCCATCGGCCGTTTTCCATTACATATACCTCCGTAACAATAAAAGGGAAGCGCACGGCATTGCCGCCGACTACCGAGTTCAGATGAATACGGCTGTAAAGGGTTGCCGTTCCGGCCGCGAACTTCACCTGCACGTCGTGTATCTCGGCTTTCCTGTACCAGATGCCGCCCGTACGGATGGTATTCAACTCCTCTTGTTTGCCCCAATAGCCGCCCATGTGGACGAATTGCGAGTTCTCGTGAAACAGTTCCGCCAGCTTCTCTACGTTTTTCTCTGCCATCCAATCCCATTTGCTGTGAGACAAATCGACTATCGCCTGTTCTTCGGCTGTAAATATTCTTTGATTCTCTTGCGCTTTTGCTCCGACCGTTAAGGTCAGAAACATAAATACCATAATGGCTATTGATTTCATATCTTTCCGATGTTAAGTTCCTACTACTCGCAAAAGTAGCGGGAAGCCCGAAACCGGTCGATACAAAAAAATCGGTAAAAACTGCGATTTTTACCGATTATACGAGAATTGGGGAAAGGTTATTCCCTGTAATCCGTGGGTTTCATACCCAGATGCTGCTGTACGTAGCGGCTGAAATAGGCGGGCGACGAGAAGCCGAACATATCGGAAATCTGTACGAACGAAAGCGACTTGTTACGAAGCTGACGTGAAATATCGAGTATCGTATAACGGTTGATCCAGTAGTTGGCGGCATACCCGCTTACCTTTTTCGACACTTCCGACAAATATTTGGAGGTGACGCACAGGCGGTCGGCGTAATAGGTCACTTCCCTGTACTCGCGGTACGTCCCTTCTTCCAGCATTTTGAGGAAACGGCTCATAATGGAAGCGTTTTGCGTGGAGATGTCGCTCTCGCCATAGAGGCGGGCATGGAAATCGAAAAAATCGAGGATGGCCGTCTGCATGGCGTTGATCAGCACCTCGCGGTAGAACCGGTGCTCCGTGTCTTTGATGCGTAGCTCCAGCAAGTCGAAATCGCGGCGACACACGATCTGTTGCTCGGGAGTAAGGTGCATGACAGGGTTAAGAAAGAGCGCCAACGAACCTTTTATCCCGTAATTGCTCTGCGGCGTACACAGATTTATGAATCCGGGAGTCGCATAGATTATCTTGCACCGGAAGTCGTCCGACGGTTCTATCTTCTCCAGCATTTTCCGCTTGCGGACGATGGACACGTCTCCGGCATGCAGTTCGAAATCACGCCCGTTGAAACGATAGCGGCACGTTCCTCCCAGGCAGAGCAAATGAGCCAAATACTCCTCTTCGCAATCCGTCCTTACGACGCCGAGCCTGTCCACGACGATTATATCTTTCTGATATTCCATGTCCTATCCATTTAACTCCCCAAATACAAAAATAAGAATAAATACAAAATGAACTCGGGCCACGGCAGCAAGTTTTAACACTATCCGAAGGACTATCGTATGACATCGATCGTCCTCAGCCAGCTTTCCACTCCGTCTGTATTTTTCCCGATTGTACCGAATCCTTTCAAATGTTCGGCGGCAGGGGTCAGCTCGACGATGCGCGCCAGCGTTTCGTCGCGGTAGGTGGCAGCATAGGTGCAGAACGGCACGACGGTTTTCCCGTTGAAGTCATAGCTTTCCGCGAACGTATGGATAATCATCGGGGCCGTCCACCACCAGACAGGACAGCCGATAAATACCGTATCGTACTCCTCCCAATTCTCGACTTTGTTTTTAATAGCGGGGCGGGCGTCGGCCTCCTTTTCGGTTTTCGCTACCTCGGTGCAAGGGGTATATTCGGCGGGATACGGCTTTTCGGGTTCGATGCGGAACAGCGTACCGCCGGTAAACGAAGCGATATGTTCGGCAACGTGCTGCGTATTGCCGCCCCAGCTGAAATAGGCGACAAGGATTTTCTTTGCTCCCGAGCGGGCATTCGAGGTCGTATTTTGTGCATAAGTTCCCGTCCAGCACATCAGAACGGCAAACAGGGTCATCAGTTTCGTTTTCATATCCGTTCCGGTAATCGAAGGTTCTTATCGAAAAATTCCGTCAGTTTGTCCACTGCCTTATTCACATATTCCGGTACATAGTAGGTCTTGATATGCGTCGCACCGGGGATAAGGAACAGTTCTTTGTTCTGCGTTCCGGTCGCCTTGCTGTAACATTGCTCGGTCATGTAAAACGTATCGGCATTGCTTCCGGCAATCATCAGCAGCGGTTGGTCGATCAGATACATTCCCTCGCTGGCATCGAACGCCATCAGGTCGATCAGGCTGCTTTTGGTGTAGCGGAACGTGGAGTTGGGATGGGCGTGGCTTTGCAGGTAATATTCATAACCGTCGCGGTAGAGGTCGAAAGGCCATGCGGCCGCCTGTTCCGGCGTTACGCCGCTCATATCGCCGACGTATTCGATTTCGCCGCCTTCGGCTTCCTTCTGGCGGGCAGCGCAGGCATCGGCCAGATGCTCCTGCACGGTGTTGATCTGTGAATCGAGGAAGCCGTTGCGGCGTACCAACCCTGTGTTGAACATGCTAAGCGTGGCGACGGCTTTGAACCGTTTGTCGGTCTGCGCGGCTTTCAGCGTGTAGCCGCCGCCGCCACAGATGCCGAGAATACCCACCCGTTGCGGGTCTACGCCCGGATATTGCAGCAGGATGTCGGCGGCCCGGCGAATGTCCTCGATGCGGTTGGCCGGTTTATCCGTATTGCGCGGCTCTCCTTCGCTGGCCCCCTGACAGGCGGCATCGAACGCCAAGCAGATATATCCCTGTTCAGCCATGCGCTGGCTGTAAAGACCTGCCACCTGCTCTTTCACGCCACCGTTCGGATGGGCCACGACGAGGGCCGGATAACTTTTCGCCGGATCGTAGCCCGCAGGAGTATAGACGTTGGCCGCGATTTTCAGGCCGTTCAGGTCGTAGGCAATGGGATGAATATTTACCGTTCCCGCTTTGTTCTCCGTAATGGCGTCGGCATAGACCAAACCCCACGGGTTGCTGTTGTGGCTCTCGAAATTCGACATATCGGCCGCAACGAATGCTCTGTTCTCTTTCATGGTTTCCTGTGCGTTTATTGTGCCGGACAGCAGGCTCGCCATACACAGCACGCTGATACATACTTTTTTCATTGTTTTCTTTCGTTTTTTGGTTTATCTATAACGGGTGAACCTCCGAATACCTCGCTCATTTCCATCGTATCGAGTTCGGCGTCGATGGCCCGTACCTCATCCGCAGACAAATGTACGTCCGCTGCGCCGATGTTCTCTTTCAGGCGGCAGAGGCAGCGCGTTCCGGGAATGGGAACGATCCACGGACGTTTGTTTATCATCCATGCCAGCGAAATTTGCGCGGCGGTGGCACGGTGTTCGTCCGCCAAACGTTCGAGCAGGGCGAACAGCGGACGGTTCTTCACGAAACTTTCCCGGTGGTATTGCGGCATCGAAGCACGGTAGTCGGTTGCCGGATCGAAAGTCGTTTCGGTTGTATAACGGTTACTCAACAGTCCGTTGGCAAGCGGCGAGAATGCGACGAGACCCACGCCCAGTTCTTCGAGTACGGGAAACAACGTTTCGTGTCGACGGGCCATCATCGAATAACGGTTCTGTATCGCCGTTACGGGACAGACACGGTGGGCGCGGCGCAAGTATTCTTCGGTCGCTTCCGATATGCCCCAGTGCAGGATTTTTCCTTCCCGGATAAGATCCGCCATTACTTCCGCCACCGTTTCCGGTTCGATAGCCGGATCGATACGGTGCTGGTAATAAAGGTCGATACGGTCGGTATGCAGGCGGCGGAGCGACCCTTCGACCGAACGGCGAATGGCCGCCGGGCGCGAATCGGGGATCACGGCGTGCGTGCCGCCCGCTTCGGGACGGTCGAACAATATGCCGAATTTCGTGGCGATGACGATTCGGTCGCGGAACGGACGCAGGGCCTCGCCCAGCAACTCTTCGTTATCGTGCGGTCGGTCGACCGTGCCATACGCCTCGGCGGTATCGAAGAAAGTGTAGCCCATTTCCACCGCATCGGCCAGCAATTCAGTCATTTCCCGTTTGTCGGCGGGAGCGCCGTAGGCGTGGCTCATCCCCATGCAGCCCAGCCCGACGGCCGATACCCTCAGCCCGCTCAATCCCAATGTTCTGTATTCCATATTTTTTATTATTTGCGAAACGGTTGCCATTTAAGATAGGTCGCCGAACGCCAGAACCATTCCAGCGGGCCGTATTTGAAATAAGTAAGCCATATTTTACTGAATACGACTTGTACTATATAAAATGCAATTCCAAAACAAAATAATTCGGTAGCAGGCCAACGGCCGAATATGGAACCGAAACCCCAAAGCGAGAATAGGATGGAGCCTATAATGCCCTGTGTTTCGTAATTTGTAAGTCCCATACGCCCGTAAGAAGTCAATAGATTCAGGCATTTCCCTATTCCTTTCATGTGATACAGAACAACGAATCCCATCGTTATGGCTGCCGAGAAAAGAACCATATTCACATCGTTCAACGTCATGCGGAACAACGCTGTCGCAGAAGGTGTCGTACTTTGCATGAAAGAAACCTGTCCGTGCGGCAGGAGGCCGTTCACCCGACCGACAACCCATGCCCCGGCAGCAAATAACACGAACAATAGGATGTTACGGCGAGTGTGCAGATGTACCGTCTCAAAAAAGCGGATACGCCCGACGACGAGTCCCAAAATAAAAAGAGTCAGAGTCAGATAACCACGACCGCCCCAACTGAACTGGTAACGTAATGTCCGCATTCGACCATCCGTGAGGTTGCTTTTGATGGTATTGGCAAGTGACGGAGTTTCTTGTGCGACGTCGGTTATTTGGCGCGGACGCTCGGCACGCACGCGTTCCGTTTCGGGGACATTGGCAACTACGGTAGTTTCCCGAGGTGCCGCGATCTTATCGTAACCGAAAGATATCCAACGAGGAGCGCCAATCAGAATCAGGGATGCGATTATTACAAGTACCTTGGTTTTCAATGGATATAATAATACCAACACCAATCCGAACAGAGCGTAAAACGACAGAATATCTCCCGAATAAAATGCGCTTCCGACTACGCCTATCAAAAAGAGTATTATCATACGCCATATAAAACGCCGTCTGAAATCCACTCCTTTTTTCGCTGCCCGGTCCATCTGGATGAAAAAGCTCATACCGAACAGAAATGCGAAAATATTTATAAAGCGTCCCATAAGTACGTTGCGGGTCAGCCAGCCGATCCGCTCGTCCAAAACAGGGAAAGCAGGTTCGGCAGGCGTAAATGCACCGAAATTAAAAATGCTGTAATGTTGCTGCATATGTACCAGTACCACGCCGAGCAGAGCGAATCCTCTCAGGGCATCGATTACGGTAATACGATTGTCTTTTACTGTTTGATCCTGTTTCATAAATATAGTTGATACGAATTTCAATTAATTGTCTTTAATTACGTTGTCGATATCAGACGTCGCAAAATTAGAGAGAAGTCGCGAGGCCCGCTTTACAAGAAATTCGGTTGAAACTACATTTATTTCGGTTTTTGCGTCGCCCGATCCGGGGCGGTCGAATCCCGATGTCGTTTACCGGAAAAATGGTAATTCAAACCGTATTTTTTATCCTGGCAACATATGTGAATATACTTACCTTTACATCACTGTAAAAACATTTATAATTAACGTATGGATACAATAAAATTGAACAACGGCGTCAAAATGCCTCAGATGGGTTACGGCGTCTACCAGGTGTCGCCCGCCGAGTGCGAACGGTGCGTAAGCGATGCCTTACAGGCAGGCTATCGTATGATCGACACGGCACAGGCATACCACAACGAAGAAGGCGTAGGAAATGCCGTCAGCAGAAGCGGTATCGACCGTAAGGAAATTTTCCTCGTGTCGAAAGTGTGGATATCGAACTACGGGTATGAAAAAGCGAAAGCTTCTATCGACGAGAGCCTGCGTAAATTGCAGACGGACTATATCGACCTGATGTTGCTGCACCAACCGTTCTGCGACCGTTACGGGGCATACCGCGCATTGGAAGAGGCTTACAAAAAGGGTAAACTGCGTGCTATCGGCGTTTCGAATTTCTATCCCGACCACTTCATCGATCTGGCCAGTAATGTGGAGATCGTTCCGGCCGTGAATCAGGTAGAGACGCATGTTTTCGACCAGCAGGTCGAGCCGCAGCGGATCATGGAGGAGTTCGGTACGCGCATCATGTCGTGGGGACCGTTCGCCGAAGGACGCAACGGTTTCTTTACGAATCCGCTGTTGGCCGAAATCGGCGGTAAATACGGCAAGAGCGTAGCCCAGATCGCCCTGCGCTGGCTTATCCAGCGCGGCGTGATTATCATTCCCAAATCGACCCACATCGAACGAATGCGGCAAAATGTCGACATTTTTGATTTTTCGCTCTCCGACGAAGATATGGCAGCCATAGCTACGCTCGATACGGGAAAAAGTCTTTTCTTCGACCACCACGATGCGGAAACGACTCGTATGTTTATGGGATGGAAAAAATCTCTATAACAATGAGAGAGGTTGTTTTATGGGTAGGAGCCGGCGAAATCGGTAAAGCCATCGTCCGGCGGATAGCGGCCGGGCGGAAGGTGATCGCCGGTGACAAACGGTTGGAGAACGCTCGCTGTGCGGCCGAAGAGTTGAACAATGTCGGTTTCGACATCGAACCTACCGAAGTGGATCTGTCCGAACGCGATTCCATACTCGCCGCAATCGACGAGGCAAGCAGACACGGAGTTGTAAAATACATGGTCAACTCAGCCGGAGTATCGCCGAGCCAGGCATCGGTAGAAACTATCCTCAAAGTCGATCTGTATGGCACTGCCATTTTGCTCGAAGAGGTCGGGAAAGTAATTGCCCCGGGCGGCGCGGGAGTAACTATTTCGAGCCAGTCGGGACACCGCATGCCTGCGCTCGGCACAGAAACCGACGAATTGTTGGCGACCACACCGGCCGAAGCGCTGCTCGCTCTCGATATATTGCAGCCGGCCAACATACGCGATACGCTCCATGCCTATCAATTGGCCAAACGTTGCAACGTGAAACGGGTCATGGCGGAAGCCGTGCGATGGGGCGAGAGAGGTGCGCGTATCAATTCGATTTCTCCGGGAATCATCGTGACGCCTCTGGCCATAGACGAATTCAACGGTCCGCGGGGCGCATTCTATAAAAATATGTTTGCCAAATGTCCCGCCGGTCGGCCCGGTACGGCCGACGAGGTAGCTCGTCTCGCAGAATTATTGATGAGCGATGCCGGGGCATTCATCACCGGAAGCGATTTTCTTATAGACGGAGGGGCGACGGCATCCTATTATTACGGTTCGTTAAATCCCTCGAAATAAACATCATAAAGCATGAAAAAGAATTTAGGAAATACGCCCGTACTGGCGCCGCTGCCGGTACTGATCGTGGCGACATACGACGAACAAGGTATGCCCAACGCTATGAATGTGGCATGGGGCGGTCAGTGCGGTTATCATCACGTTGCATTGAACCTCTCGTTGAATCATAAGACAACCGAAAACCTGAAACACACGAAGGCGTTTACATTGAGCATCGCCACCGTCGATACTCTGGTAGTCTCCGATTATTTCGGTCTCGTGTCGGGGCGCAAGGAAAACAAGATCGAGAAGGCTGGTGTGCATGTTACCCGCAGCGAATTTGTCGATGCCCCTGTTATCGACGAATATCCCCTGACGCTCGAATGTAAGGTTATCGAGATGCAGGAAGCACTGGGCGAAATGCACGTCGTGGGCGAGGTCGTCAATATGCAGGCCGACGAGTCGATACTGGATGAACAAGGCAAAGTGGATTTGGGTAAGTTGCGCTCGATCTCCTACGATTCCGCATCGCATTCCTATCGCGTACTCGGCGATATTGTCGGTAAGGCGTTTAAGGACGGAAATAAGCTGCTGTGATGATACGCAAGAAATTATGCGTCAAATAAACCGTTCCCAATGGGAGCAGTTACGCGACATAAACCTTGCACATAGTTAAAGTTGCTATCAGTCTATATCTTATCAAAAAATTAGTATGAAATATGACTGTTATTTAACTGCCGAAACTATTGAAAATCCATTGGGAATTTGACTTTTTTAAAAGATTTAACTACTTTGTCATCAGTTGTTTGAGGCTATGAATCCAAACGCAAAACACGGAATATAGAACCGTTGCCTTTTCGTTACCTCGTCCTATTATAAAAAATGTAACAGCCCGATTTATCAAACTGTTACATGAGTTTAAAGGAAATCCTTGAAAGGGGCCTCCCGCGTAAACATTTTCAGGCTTCCCAAACAACAGTCTACATTTCGATCAGCGCTTTTCCGGTCATTTCCTCAGGCTGAGGCAGCCCCATCAGCTTCAGCACGGTCGGAGCTACGTCGGCCAATACCCCGTTACGCACGCTCTTGACCCGGTCCGAAACGACGATAATAGGAACCGGATTCAACGAATGGGCCGTATTGGGCGTTCCGTCCGCGTTCTCGGCATGGTCGGCATTGCCGTGATCGGCAATCAGCACGACCTCGTACCCGTTGACCTTGGCGGTCTCGACCACGTCGTGCACGCAAGCGTCGACGGCCTTAACCGCCTTGAAAATCGCATCGTAAACTCCCGTGTGCCCCACCATGTCGCCGTTGGCGAAGTTCAGGCAGATGAAATCGAACTTCTTCTTGTTCAGTTCGGCCACCAGTTTGTCCTTCACCTCGTAAGCGCTCATTTCGGGCTGCAGGTCGTAAGTGGCCACTTTGGGAGACGGAACCAGAATCCGCTCCTCTCCTTCGAAAGTTTCCTCGCGACCGCCATTGAGAAAGAACGTCACATGGGCGTATTTTTCCGTCTCGGCGATGCGCAACTGCTTGAGTCCCTGCTTCGACACATACTCGCCGATCGTATTGACGACGTTCTCCTTGTCGAACAGGATGTGCAATCCCTCGAACTTCGCATCGTAAGGCGTCATGCAGCAATAATAGAGCGGCAGCCGCTTCATGCCGAACTCGGGCATATCCTGCTGCGTCAGTGCGATCGTCAGTTCCTTCGCACGGTCATTGCGGAAATTGAAGAAGATCACGACGTCGCCTTCGCGGATCGTGCCGAGCGGACGGTCCTCGCCGTCGACGCAGACGATCGGCTTGATGAACTCGTCGGTCACGCCCTCGTCGTAAGACTTCTGCACGGCGGCGACCGGATCGGACGCCTTCTCGCCCTCACCCTTTACGAGCAGGTCGTATGCCAGCTTGACGCGCTCCCAACGCTTGTCGCGGTCCATCGCATAGTAGCGGCCGACGATCGACGCGATCCGGCCGGCCGACCCTTTCAGATGACTCTGCAACGCTTCGATAAAACCCTTGCCGCTGCGCGGATCGGTATCGCGTCCGTCCATGAAGCAATGCACGAAAGTCTTATCCACGCCGTAATGCTTCGATATGTCGCAAAGCTTAAAGAGATGGTCCAGCGAACTGTGAACCCCGCCGTCCGAGACGAGGCCCATGAAATGCACCTGCTTGCCGTTCTCTTTCGCATAAGAAAATGCCTTGACGATTTCGGGATTCTTCAGAATCGAGTCGTCGCGGCAGGCGCGGTTGATTTTCACGAGGTCCTGATAGACGACGCGCCCGGCACCGATATTGAGGTGACCCACTTCGGAATTGCCCATCTGTCCCTCGGGCAAGCCGACGTTTTCGCCGTCGGTGCGCAGCTGTGCGGAAGGATACGTCGCTTCCAGCGAGTCGATATACTCGGGATGAGCCGAGAACACGACATCGTCGTGACCGTGATCGCCTTTGCCCCAGCCGTCCAGAATCATCAGTAACACTTTGTTTGCCATAGCCTTTGCCGTTTTAATTTCGGGACGCGCCCAGCGCACGCCCCTCGAGTTGTTTTTATCGTTTCAATTGAGTCTTTATCAATTCGACCGCCCGGAAGATCGCTTTCTCGATTCCGGCGGCATCCTTGCCTCCGGCCGTCGCATAGAAAGGCTGTCCGCCGCCGCCGCCGCTTATCTCCTTGGCCGCCTCGCGCACCACTTTCGAAGCATCGACGCCCCGGGAGACGATCTCGTCGCCGAGCATGACCGTCAACGCGGGCTTGCCTCCGACAGCCGACCCGATCACGAATACCAGGTTCGGAAACTTCGGCTTCAGTCCGAACGCGATCCCCTTGACGATATCGGGCAGGAAATCGGCCTGTCGGGCAATCAGCACGATGCCGTCTTCTTCGGTCAGAGTCGGCTCGATCGACTCGACGATCGAACGGATGCGCTCGCGCTTTCCCTCCTCGATCTGCTTGTTCAGCTCCGCATTTTCCTCAACGAGCTTCTTGATGGCCTGCGTGACGGAAGGATTGTTCACGTATTGCTGAATGCCTCTCAGCGTGTCCTCCAGACCGTAGACGAACTCCGCCGCCCGCTGCGCCGTCACGGCCTCGATACGGCGCACGCCGGCCGAGGTCGCGCTCTCGGAGAGAATCTTGAAGAAGCCTATGTTCCCCGTCCGGGCAACATGCGTTCCGCCGCACAACTCGACCGATTCGCCGTACCGAATCACGCGCACCCGCTCGCCGTACTTCTCGCCGAAAAGCATCATCGCCCCCATCGAGCGGGCCTCGTCGATCGGACAATCCCGCCGCTCCTCCAGCGCGTAGTCGCTCCGGATGTCGGCATTGACGAGCCGCTCGACCTCCCGGACCTGCTCGTCGGTCACCTTTTGGAAATGCGAGAAGTCGAAACGCAGATAATCGGGACACACAAGCGAGCCTTTCTGCTCGACATGCGTGCCGAGCACCCGGCGCAGCGCTTTGTGCAACAGGTGAGTGGCCGTATGGTTGGCGGCCGTCGCCGCTCTGGCTCCGGCATCGACGACGGCATGGAAATCGGCGGCCAGATCCGCCGGCAGACGGTCGACCAGATGGATCGTCAGATTGTTCTCCTTAAGCGTATCGGTCACGGTGATACGCTCGCCTCCGGCCTCGATATATCCCTTGTCGCCGGTCTGCCCTCCCGAATTGCCGTAGAAAGGCGTATGATCGAAAACGAGCTGGAAATAAGTCTTGTTTTTGGCTTTCACGCGGCGATAGCGCGAAATGCGCACGTCGCTTTCGAGCGTATCGTAGCCGACGAACCGGCTCTCGGCGATCGGCAGCAGTTCGACCCAGTCGTCCGTATCGACGGCCGCCGCATTGCGCGAGCGTTCTTTCTGGCGTTGCAATTCGACGGCGAAAGCGTCCGTATCGACCTTCATGCCGCCTTCCGAGGCGATCAGTTCGGTCAGATCGATCGGGAAACCGTAGGTATCGTACAGCAGAAACGCATCGCTGCCGCCGATCGTGTCGCTGCCGGCCGAGCGAGCCTTGCTCATGACGCCCTCGAGCAGGCTGATGCCCGTCGAAAGCGTCCTCAGGAACGCGTTTTCCTCCTCCTCGATCACTTTTACGATCAGTTCCCGCTGGGCGACCAGTTCGGGGAACTGCCCGCCCATCTGAGCGACCAGCCCGTCGACCAGCCGGCAGATAAACGGCTCGTCGAAACCGAGGTATGTATAACCGTACCGGACGGCGCGACGCAAGATGCGACGGATCACGTACCCGGCCTTGACATTCGACGGAAGCTGACCGTCGGAGATCGAGAACGCGATCGCGCGCAGATGGTCGGCGACCACCCGCATGGCGACATCGGTCTTCGGATCGTCGCCGTAGCGACGGCCGCACATCTCGCCCAGCCGGCCGATCGTCGGCTGGAAGACATCCGTGTCGTAGTTGCTCTGCTTGCCTTGCAATACCATGCACAGTCGCTCGAAGCCCATGCCCGTATCGACATGGCGGGCCGGCAGCGGTTCGAGCCGTCCGTCGGCCTTGCGGTTGAACTGCATGAACACCAGATTCCATATCTCGATAACCAGATGGTGTCCCTTATTGACCAGCTCGCGCCCGTCCAGCCCGCGACGCTCCTCGTCGCTCCGCAGGTCGTAGTGTATCTCGCTGCAAGGGCCGCAGGGACCGGTATCGCCCATCTCCCAGAAATTGTCGTGCTTATTGCCCAGAATGATGTGATCTTCGGGCAAGAATCGTTTCCAATATTCGTAAGCCTCGTCGTCCCGCTCGATGCCTTCCTCGGGACTGCCTTCGAAAATCGTCGCATACAGCCGCTCCTTGGGCAGTCCGTACACGTCAACGAGCAGTTCCCATGCCCAAGAGATCGCTTCCTTTTTGAAATAGTCGCCGAACGACCAGTTGCCGAGCATCTCGAACATCGTATGGTGATAGGTGTCGAGGCCGACCTCCTCCAAATCGTTATGCTTGCCCGAAACGCGCAGGCATTTCTGAGAATCGGCCACCCGGCGGTCCCGGATCGGGCTGTTGCCCAGAAACAGATCCTTGAACTGGTTCATGCCGGCATTGGTGAACATCAGCGTAGGGTCGTTCTTGACGACCATCGGTGCCGAGGGAACGATCCGATGGCCCTTGCTGCGGAAAAAATCGAGAAACGTCTCCCGAATCTGATTGGAATCCATAATCGAGTTATACTAACTGAATACCCTTGTTCGTTAATCCATAGAGGTTGCAAAATTAAGCAATTTGGTCTAATTTTGCGTACTTCCGGGGGCAGAATTAACGAAATGGCGAAAAAACGATACAAATTCAATCCGCAGACGCTGACCTACGAGGTGATCGCCATCCCGTTGCGCATCCGGTTCTACCGCATCCTGAGGAAAATACTGGTCGGATTCATTCTGGCCTCGATCGCCAACCTGCTGTTCTCGTTCTTTTTCTATACTCCGAAAATGTATCGTATCAGCGAGCGAAACAACGAACTGATGCTCCAGTACGAAATGCTCGGCGACAAAATCCGAGCGGCGACCGCCAAACTCGACGAGCTGCGCCACCGGGACAACCGGGTCTACCGCTCGCTGTTCGGCGTCGACTCGCTGAGCGTGCACGGCGTCTACACGCCCTACCCCGCCGCGAAATACGGCAGCATGAAGGACGATCCGTACGCCCCGCAGATGATCGGTACGTGGCTCGAGCTGGACCGGATGACGAGGCTGCTGTATCAGGAGTCGAAATCGCTCGACCAGCTCGAGGTCATAGCCAAAAGCAAGGAGCTGATGGCCGACGCGATCCCCGCGATCTGGCCGATCGACCGGAGGAACCTGCGCGGACACATCGGCGCGTTCGGCTCGCGCGTGCATCCGATATCGGGACGCATCTCGGGACATCAGGGCATCGATCTGGGCGGACGGACAGGCAATCCGGTCTACGCGACCGGAGACGGCACGGTCGCATTCAATAACGAGGGCGTGCGCGGATACGGGCTGCAGGTGCTGATCGACCACGGCTTCGGTTATAAGACCCGTTACGCGCACCTGAGCAAGATACTCGTCTCTCCGGGACAGAAAGTCAAGCGCGGCGAGCTGATCGGAGAGGTCGGCAGCACCGGACGCTCGACCGGACCGCACCTGCACTACGAGGTAATCTACCGGGGCCAGCACGTCGACCCGATCAACTACTTCAGCCGCGATATGACCGAGGCCGAATTCGAAAAGATCATCGAGTCGGCACGGGCGACCACCTATGAAACGGAATAAGACCATGAGCGAGAATAGCCGACCGACCCGCTTCAAGGACCTCGTGCCCCGCTGGCAGGAGCAACGCGAGAATTTCAAGAAAAAATTTCTGCGCGGTGTGGTTCACGCATTCGCGTGGACCGGAATGGCCGTACTCTACTACCTTGCGTTCTCGATCTTTTTCGACACGCCGCTGGAATACGAAATGAAGCATTCGACCCGAATGCTCAGGCAACAGTACGACTCGCTCAGCCGACGCTACGACACGGTAGAGAAAGTGCTGATGAACGTCATCGACCGGGACCGGGGCGTGTTCCGGACCCTGTTCGAGTCGGACCCCTATAATTTCGATACCGATTTCGAAAAAAAGAAGTGGGAGGCTCAGGAAAAGCTGCTGACCAAGTCGAACAAGGAGCTCGGCAAGCTTTTCCTCGAAAAACTCCGCTCGTTCGAGAAACGCGGCAGCGAGCAGCTTTTCACCCTCGCAACGCTCGAACAGGCCGCCGACTCGCTCAAGGACCGGTTCGACAACATCCCGGCCATACAGCCCGTCATCAACAAGGAGCTCACGCTGCTCACCGCCTCCTACGGCATGCGCATCCACCCGTTTTACAAAAGTCTCGCGGCCCATCAGGGAGTCGACTACACGGTCAGCGAAGGTTCGCGCGTATTCGCCACCGCCGACGGACGCATCAAGGAGATTATCACCAAGCGCACCTCTTCGGGCAACACGGTGGTCATAGACCACGGAAACGGATACGAAACCGTATACAGCCACTTAGGCAAAATCTACGCGCGCCGGGGCGACCGCGTCCGTCGGGGCGACATCATCGCCCAGTCGGGCAACACGGGCCTGTCGCTCGCTCCGCACCTGCACTATGAAATCCGGCACAACGGCATGCGAGTCGACCCGATCCACTATTTCTTCATGGAGCTCGACTACGAGGAGTATCAGAAAATCGTCAAAATAGCCCAAACGGGCATGCAGTCATTCGATTGACAGGGGGTCTTCGCACAAAAACAGGAACTTTTCTCTCACGCCCCGTATTTCCGTAGGGCACAATCGAAATATTTACTAATTTTGCCGTCAGTAGTTCATTTTCTAACCAAACGACTCACATGGCCACACTACGTTTCAAAGCCCTCGGCGAAATATCGCGCAGGGAACCGATCGAGCCCGAGCTTTCGGACAAGAAAATCTCCGACTATTTCGGAGCCGACGTCTTCGACCGCGAGAAAATGCGGCAGTATATTTCCAAGGAGGCTTACGAAAGCCTATGCGACGCGATCGACGAAGGACGCCGGATCGACCGCAAGATCGCCAACCAAGTCGCGCAAGGCATGAAGACGTGGGCCATGGAGAAAGGCGCGACCCACTACTCGCACTGGTTCCAACCGCTGAACGACTCGACGGCCGAAAAGCACGACGCCTTTTTCGAGCCCATGTGGGGCGGAGGCTCGTTCGAAACGTTCAAGGGCGAGCTGCTCGTACAGCAGGAGCCCGACGCATCGAGCTTCCCGAACGGAGGGCTGCGCAATACGTTCGAGGCCCGGGGCTACTCGGCATGGGACCCCTCCTCGCCGGCATTCATACTCGACAAGACGCTCTGTATTCCCAGCATATTCATCGCCTATACGGGCGAAGCGCTCGACTTCAAAACCCCGCTGCTGAAATCGCTGACGGCGGTCGACAAGGCTGCCGTCGAGGTATGCCAGTATTTCGACAAGGACGTCGACAAGGTGAACGTGACGCTGGGCTGGGAACAGGAGTATTTTCTGGTGGACGAGGCGCTGTTTCTGGCCCGTCCCGACCTGATGCAGACCGGACGGACGCTGATGGGCCATATCGCGGCCAAGGACCAGCAGCTCGACGACCACTACTTCGGAGCGATCCCCGACCGGGTACTCGAATTCATGAAGGACTTCGAGCAGCAAGCCTACCGGCTCGGCATTCCGCTCAAGACCCGGCACAACGAAGTGGCGCCCAATCAGTTCGAGTGCGCTCCGATGTTCGAGGAAGCGAACATCGCCGTCGACCACAACACGCTGCTGATGACCATCATGCGACGCGTCGCACTCAGGCACAAACTGAGAGTGCTGTTCCACGAAAAGCCGTTTCTGGGCGTCAACGGATCGGGCAAGCACTGCAACTGGTCGCTGTGCACGAATACGGGCGTCAATCTGCTGGCCCCGGGCAAGACTCCGAAGAATAACATTCAGTTTCTGGCCTTCTTCGTCAATACGATCATGGCCGCGCACAAGTTCGGCGTCCTGTTCATGGCCTCGATCGCCACGCAATCGAATTCGCACCGGCTGGGAGCCCACGAGGCCCCTCCGGCCGTGATGTCGGTTTTCACGGGCTCGACGCTGTCGGCCGTGCTCGACTCGCTCGAACAGCGCGTAAGCGAGAAGAAGATGACGCCCGACGAAAAAACCGAGATCAAACTCGACATCGGCAAGATACCCAATATCCTGCTCGATAACACGGACCGCAACCGCACCTCGCCTTTCGCGTTCACGGGTAACCGGTTCGAGTTCCGCGCGACAGGCTCGTCGAACAACTGCGCCGCCCCGCTGATCGTCATCAACACCGCGATCGCCGAGCAGCTGACGCAATTCAAGGAAGAGGTCGACAAGCTGATCGCCAAGGGTATCAAAAAGGACGAGGCCATTCTGCAAATCATCCGCAAATACATCATCGAATCGAAAAACATCCGTTTCGAGGGAAACGGATACAGCGCCGAATGGCTGCGCGAGGCGGCCGAGCGCGGGATCGAGAGCATCGGCAGCGTGCCCGACGCGTTCAAGGTCTCGGTCCGCAAGGATGCGATCGCGCTGTTCGAGAAGCACGGTATCTTCAACGAGGCCGAACTGCACGCCCGTTACGAGATCAACATGGAAAATCTGGTCAAGAAAATCCAGATCGAATCGCGCGTACTGGCCGACCTGGCGGCGAACCATATCGTTCCGACGGCGATCCGCTACCAAAACATATTGATCCAGAACGTCAAGGGACTTAAGGACATTCTTCCCGACGAGTATGCCGACATGGCCGCCGAGGAAATCCGGACGATCCGCAAAATCGCCCGGTACGTCAAGGCGATCCGCGAGAACACCTACCATATGGTCGATGCCCGCAAGAAGTACAATGCCATGGACGACATCGTCGCCCGGGCCACCGGTTACTCCGAGGAGGTGCAGCCCTATCTGGACAAGATACGCCACGATATCGACAAGTTGGAACTGATCGTCGACGACGAGCTGTGGCCTCTGCCCAAGTACCGGGAGATGATGAGCATCAACTGAATCAGGAATCCGGAGTCCGGACAAGAACGGGAAAACGCTATGCAGCAGACGGCAGCCGGTTCGGGAACGAAACCGGCTGCCGACACGATCGGAGGGAGTGCTGTAGCCCGAGGTCGTGACGCGGACACGCCGTGCCCGACGCCGATCGATACGAGTCGGCGCTTGCACCGGAATGCTTCCGCTAATGAAACGGTCATTTGAGAGGTCCACGTCGGCTTTCCGGCTCTTTCAGCGCGTGACGAATTTCGTTTGGCTACGCACGATCGGATAGCGAGAAGACCGAGCGGGCGATCGACGGGAACGGGGATCGCAACCTGTCCGAAATGACAGGCCGTCAACGCGGCAGCGGCCATGCTCAACGTACGGAATCCGAACCGGCGGTCGATTTCCTGACGGACAAATTCGGTCCGCACGGCCAGATATCCGCCCGTTGAACGAAGCCGGGCCGATACCTGCGCTGCGTAAATAATTAGGAAGCGCCCGGGCCTCAGAGGGTCCGGGTGCTTGTTATGCGATCACTCGGATTTCCGTACCAACGGGTAAAACCTCTACCGCCTTCCGTTCAACGCGTCGCGATCCAAATCGCCGCGACGAAAGCCGGCAACGCGATCACCGCCGTTACGATAGTCTTTGTACAGGGCTTTTTCGGTTTGAAAACGATATTTTCCATCATTCAAATACCATAATAACCGCTCTTTTACTCATCTGCGGCATATCTCGCGGAAATCGCAGTAGGCGCATACCGAACGGTCCTCGCACTGCTCGAACGGCTTGGAAAAGTCGAACAGTTCCGAGAGCGTTTTCTGCAGATGCCCGTTCAACGACTCACGATAGTCCGAGAAACGAAGTACCGGACGGTCGCCCTCGACGAGCAGAGGCGAAAAGCGCTCGTCCTGCATCGAGCGGACGTAATAAAGCGCCGGCTGCACGTCGCAGTTTTCGGACTGCGACAGCATCATCGCATAGAGCAAAGTCTGCAAAACAGCCGGGCTCCGCTCGGCGGCAACAGAAGAAAACAGCGCGGCAACGTCGCGGAAACGGTTGTGAGGCTTACCCGTCTTGTAGTCCACCACGCGCAGCGCTCCGTCCGAAAGCCGGTCGATCCGGTCGGCCTTGCCGGCGAAACCCACCGACCGGACACGGCCGTCCCGCTCGAGCGGGACGCGATACTCGACCGGCGCCTCGAGACGCTCGACGGCATACCCCCGTTGCGAAGCGTCGTAAGGCAATATGCAGGAATCGATATACTTGCGGACGACGTCTCGCACCAGCAGCACGCTCCCGCCGTACTCCTCCTCGGTAGCTTTCGGGTCCTGCAAGTACTCCTCGTTCACGGCCCGCACGACCGCCTCCTTTACGGCCGGCGTACCCGGCAGGGAAGCGATGATTCGCTGCGGGTTCGGATCGCCGAGCAACGGCATGTAGAGCAACTCCATGGCCCGATGCAGTATCGTGCCGAACATCGGCAGGTCGATCTCCTCGGCGATCTCCTCGACCGGCTTCAATCCCGCCACATGACGGAAATAGAATCTCAAAGGACATTCGACATACTGATAAAAGGCCGTCGGCGACAGGGAGCGCCCTCCCCCGTCGAGATACTCCTCCAGAATACGCGCGGTACGTCCGGTTTTCGAGGCCGAGACGGGTTCCGTCTTCGTCAAATTCACGCCGAGCCGGATCGCGCGCCTCAGCGGCCGGTGCGGCGATTCGTACTCCAACTGATAGACATAGCGGCTGGGCTCGCCCGTACGCTTGTCGTCGCTGCGCGAGCAGTAGGCCAGGTGGACGGTCTCCGCCCGTTGTAGCAACCGGTAGAAATAGTAGGCATAGACGCCCTCGTGGTGTTGCGGAGTCGGCAGGCCGTAGGCATACCGCAGATTGTAGGGAATGAACGAAGACGAAACCGCCCGGTTGCCGGGAAAGGTATCGTCGTTGACCGACAGCACGAGCACATGCTCGAAATCGAGGTTGCGCGTCTCGAGTATCCCCATGATCTGCACGCCGGAAAGCGGCTCGCCCTCGTAAGGGATGCGCACATCCTGCAGCATTTTGCGCAGCAGCGAGGCGAAGACAGGCGTCGTGACCTCCAGACCGCTCCCGGCGAGCGAGTTCTCGAGCCGGCAGATCCGGTCGACGATCACCGAGAAAAACTCCCTCCGCTGCCGGACATCGTCTGCCGACGCGGCATGCAGGATCACCAGCGACAACGAGTCGCGGACATATGCGGAAAGCTCCTGCCACGAGCCTGCCGGCGCGAACAGCGGATCGATCACCGAGCCCGGGGCGAGCGTGCTCCGGCGCACGTAGATCGACTGCCGGCGCAGGATCTCGGCCGCAAGCCCGGCCGCCGCCGGGTCGCAGGCCCGGACATAGGGGTGCAGAAGCAATCCGGTCACATCGCTGTGATAGTACATCGGCTCGCCGTCGCGGCCCGGCTTTCTGCGACTCTGAAGCTCGACGAGTCGCTCGACGAACGAATAGGCCATCGTCTGGCGCAACGGATAGCCCATCGTCACATTGACCTGTTCGATCTGCTCGGGAATCGAATAGAGTACGGGCAGCAACAGCGACTCGTCGGTCAGCACAATGGCGGTCTGCTTGCCGGGCCGTATGCCGCGCTCGATCAGTCCGCTCAGAAACTCGTGCACGTACTTGCACTGCATGCTGTCGGACGGGGCCGACACGATTTCGATCCGCTTCGGCCGGCGGAAGCGGTCGCAGGAGAGACGCTCGCCGGAAGGAGAAGGGAAATTCCGGATATTCTCGCGCAGAAACAGGCCCGCCTCGTAATCGGGATTACCGACGTAATAATCGTCGTAGTCCCAGTAAAACTCGACCCTGCCGCTGCCGTACATCCGGCGGAAAAGCCGTTTCTCGCACTCCGACAGCGCGTTGAATCCCGCCACGACATAGCGCGCCTGCGGATCGTCGGACCATTCGACGGCCTCCTCTCCCGAAAGGCGCTCGGCGGCCTCGCGGTGAATCATGCCCTCGTAAGCGAGCCCCTGCTCGCGCAGACGATCGCGGAAACCGTGATAGACGTCGGCCATGCTTCTCCAAATCGTCATAAAACGCTCTTTTTCCTCGGAAAACTCGCTTTCGAGCCCGAAGCTTCGCCAGAAACGGGCGATCACCTCGATCTGTTCGGCAGTCAGATAGGAGCGGTCGCTCTCGAGCGCTTTCAGGTCGCCCATATTGGAGAAAAGCATGTCGGCATCGATCAGGTACTTGTCGATCTGATCGAAATCGGCCAGCAGCATGCCGCCCCAAAAATAAAACGCGTCGAAACTTTCGTCGTGATAGCGGGAGTAGACTTTGTAAAGCTCGGTAACGAGCTTGATCTCATCGCTCAAGCACATCCCGGCCACCCGCTCCATGATTTCCCCCAAACTCTCGAAACGGGGCTGCCACAACGGACGCCGAGCCACCGAGGCGAGCGCATCGCTGAAAAAAAGCCGGGCCCGGCGGCTCGGAAACACCATGCGCAGCGACGAAACCTCGTCGCCGTAGCGGTCGTACAGTCTTTCTGCCAGTTCGGATATAAAGCCTTTCATCGGGTGCGGTCGCATAAACCGTATGTGCCGTTTCGGTTCAGGAAACGGCACATACGGGTACGGTCCAAGTCAAATCGCATGGGAGCCTATTGGCCGATGCTGTTGATCGTGCCCATCATTTTCGCGGAGGAACGGACGATCGAAGGCTCTCCCCGGTAGAAAATCGCGGCTCCCGTGTCGCTGGTCATTTGCAGGCGCTCGGTCGCGCAGACGTAAGCTTCGGCCCCCGAGGCCGCCTCGACGCGAACATCCATCGCCTCGAGCGTCCGGCTGTCGACCTTGGCCTTACTCGTCGCGAAAAGCGTATAGTACTTCGTCGTGCCGGTTATGTCGGCGGCCGAATTCCCTACCACCTTCATGTACAGGTCGGTCGTAGCCACATCCATGCCGAGCGTGGCGCCTGCCGCCAGATCGACGCTCAGCACTTCGCAGCAGACCGGACCTTCGACGGCCACGTTCGCGGCGGACGCTTTCAACGCCTGCAGGCTGTCGTAATAAAGCACGACCTCGGCACTGCTGGCCTTACCGTTCATGCCGGGCTTCAGTTTGACAAACAGATTACCGTCCTTGACCCCCCAGTCCAGCCGGTTGCTCTCGGACTGGCTCTGCTTGATCTCGATCCGCGCCGTATCGGAACGAATCATCCGCACGGTCAGATTGCCGACAAACTCGGCCTTGCTGAATACCAAAGGCTTGCCCTCGTCGCTTTTGACGCTTTGCTGAGCGAAAGCCGCGAGCGACAGCAAGGCGCAGGCGACCGTTACGAACATCTTTTTCATGGCTGTCGATTTTTCCGTTTTGAGCGAAAAGCGGCATGTCAACCGTTTATGCCCGTTCCGCGCCGCCCCCGGCCGAAACGGGCCCGGATAACCGGCCGCATTCCTGATGACAAATATACTATTTTATGCGGGCTTGGCAATCTTTTCTTTATCTTTAACGTCGATTAGTTTCCTTTTGTTACATGGGAAAAGTGAAAATACTGAAAGCCTCGGCCGGATCGGGAAAAACCTACCGGCTGGCTTACGAATACATACGCAGCGTGATCGACTCGCCGCAGCTGTACCGCCACATTCTGGCCGTCACGTTTACGAACAAGGCCACCGAAGAAATGAAGCAGCGTATCGTCGGAGAACTCAACGCGCTGGCCAACGGCAGCCCGAGCGGCTACATGGGCGATCTGGAACGCGATCTGGGGCTCGACGGACAGACGATCCGCCGGCGCGCGGCGGACGCGCGCACGAAGATACTGCACGACTACAGCCGTTTTACGGTCCTGACGATCGACAAGTTTTTCCAGCGGATCATCCGCTCGTTCATCAAGGAACTCGGGATCGATCTGAACTTCAATCTGGAGCTCCAGACGGATTCGATCCTCGACAGCGCGACGGACCGGCTGATCGACCGCATCGCCGTCGACCGCGCGCTGCGCGACTGGGTGTTGCACTTCGTGGAGGAAAAGATCGACACGGACGGTCGCTGGGACATCCGCGGCGAAATTTCGCAACTGGGCCGCGAGCTGTTCGGAGAACGATACCGCGCGGTATCCGGCGAGAAGGCATCGCGCGAAGAGTTGTCGCGCATCGTTTCGGCGGCAGTCGCCCGGAGCCGCCGGATCGAAAACGAAATGAAAAAAACGGCGGCCGAGGCTCTGGCCGTCATCGATTCGGCCGGACTGGCCGCCGAAAACTTCGCCTATGGCCGAGGCGGATGCGTCGGCTATTTCGTCAAGACGGCCGACGGAACGATCGCCCCCTACGGCAAGCGAGTGCTCGACGCCCTCGAATCGGAGGAAAAATGGGTTACGGCCCGAAGCTCCCGGAAAGAAGCGGCACGGAGCGTCGTGCCGACCCTCAGACGACTGCTGGCCAAGCTCTGCTCGATCTACGACGACAACATCCGCTTCCTGAATACGGCCCGGCTGCTCTCGGCCAACTACCGCAGCTTCGCGCTGCTCGACGACCTGTCGGAGAAAGTAGCCGAAATCTGCACGGAGCAGAACCTGGTACCGATTTCGGAAACCAACGCGATCCTCGGCAAGCTGATGGGAGACAACGACGCGCCGTTTATCTACGAGAAGGTCGGCAATACGTTCTCCCGTTTCATGATCGACGAGTTTCAAGACACTTCGCAGGGTCAGTGGAGCAATTTCGTCCCGCTGCTCGAAAACGCGGTCGCGCAATCCGAGGACGAACCGGTGCTGCTGGTGGGCGACGTCAAGCAGTCGATCTACCGCTGGCGGGGCGGAGACTGGCGGATTCTGGGCCGTCAGGTCGCCTCGCGGTTCAAAGACACGCGGACCACGTCGCTCGACACGAACTACCGAAGCGAAAAGACGGTCGTCGAGTTCAACAACAGCCTGATCGAAGCATGCGTGCAGCTCGACAACGACCGCCTGAACCGGATGATACAAGAAGCGGCCGAAAACGGCCGTCTTTCACCCGGGCGGCGCGACGAACTGAGCGACATGCTCTCGGAAGCATACCGAGACCAAAGGCAACGGTGCAGCAAAACGCGCGAAGCGGGATACGTGACCGTACGAGAATACGAGAAGGGCGAGCAGCCGGATCCGCCGCTGTTGATCCGCACGGTCGAAGATTTGCAAAGCCGGGGCTTCGCAGCCGGAGACATCGCCGTACTCGTGCGGACCAATCCGCAGGGCGCGGCCGTAGCGCAACAGCTGCTCGACTACAAATCGACTCATCTGGAATCTCCCTACTGCTATGACGTCGTAACGCAGGAAGCGCTTCAGATCGGCCACAGCGACACGGCCGGATTCATCGCCTCCGTATTCCGGCTCGCCGCAGGCAGCGACGAGCCGGTCAAGCGCGCCGTATACAATCTCTACCTGGGAAATCCGGTCGAGCAGCCGCTGACCGAAAGCGAGCAGGCATTCATCGAATCGCTCGGCCTGATGTCGATCGAGGAGGCATTCGAAGAAACGGTCCTGCACTACCGTCTGAACGAGAAAGTCCGGGACATCGCCTACATTCAGGCCATGCAAGAGCAGGTACACGCCTTCAGCACGTCGAGAATCGCCGACTTGCCGCTGTTCCTCAAATGGTGGGACGAGACGGGAGCCGCCCAGTCGATCAGCCTTCCCCGCAACCGCAACGCCATTACGGTCATCACGATCCACAAGGCCAAGGGATTGCAGTACAAAGCGGTCGTCCTCCCCGACTGCGACTGGAGCCTGCAACCCAAAACAGGCAGCCTGATCTGGGGCAGGACCGACGAAAAGCCGTTCGACTCGCTGAAACACATGCCGCTGGGCTGGAGCAAACTGATCGGAGAGTCCGCCTTCGCCGAGGAATTCTATACCGAAACGGTCTTCTCGCACATCGACAACATCAACCTATTCTACGTGGCCGCGACGAGGGCCGAGCAGGAACTGCACATCCAGATTCCCCGAGGCGGCAAAGAGACGCAGCGGATCGGCAGCCTGGTCATGAGCGCGATCCAATGCGCGGACGACGGAAGCGCCGCAATCGGCGAAACGAGGGGAAGCGTCGTCCAAGACGATGCGGGACGCTTTTTTCGCTTCGGAACTCCGGAACGGCCGTTGCATACGGAGCATCGGGAGCCGGAACCCGTCGCCTCCTATCCTACCCGGCGAATCGGTGCGCGGCTGAGATTCCGGCTCGACTCGCAACGCTATTTCGAGGACGGAGACGCTCACGCGCCACTCTCTCCGCGCAACTACGGCATTCTGATGCACAAACTGCTCGAGAACGCGGTCGACAAACCGCAGATCGACCGGCAGCTCGAAGCCATGCTGGCCGAAGGAGCCGTATCGCGAAACGAAGCGGGAAAAATCCGGGAACTGCTGTCCGAGGCCTTTTCCGATCCGATCGTCGCATCGTGGTTCGACGGCAGCTGGAGCGTCGTGCGCAACGAACACGACATCGTCGTCCCGGGCGAGCGATCGACCCGCCGGCCCGACCGCGTGCTGACCAAAGGAGCGGAAGCCGTTGTCATCGACTACAAGTTCGGTCTCAAAAAACACAACCGGCATACCCGTCAAGTCGAGGAGTACATGCGACTGCTCGGGCGAATGGGCTACCAGACGGTCAGAGGCTATCTGTGGTATGTCGAACTGAAACAAGTGGAAAACGTCGGATAAGAATAACGCCCGCGCAGGCCGGCATGGCTCCCCGTTTCACCCGATCGCAACCCGGAACGCGAACGGAAATGCCCAACCGGACGCAAAGCGTCCGAAGCATTCCGCTTTTCTGAAAATATTTCGGGACGACAGCATGTTCCGGACTGCCGGAAACGGATATTCTCAGCCTGCCGGACCGCAGGAAACAGCGTACCGCCCTCAGCCGGCACGGTAAAACGTCTGCCGGTCATCGAACGGCAAGACGAGCCGCCGAGCCATCGCAACGCCCTCGATATTCGGCCTAACGGCAGTCAGTTTGCGCAGCGCTTAAGACATTTGCCGGGTCTGAAGGCCCCGTTTTCGATTCGTCCATCTCGGCCTTGGGCGTCAGCATAACCACGAAGTCGATCACGACGATATCGATCGCGCCCGATGGGACCAGCTGGTCGGCGATCTCGAGCGCCGCCCGCCGTTGTCGGGCTGCGAAACGAGAAGCTCATCGATACTTACGCCCAGTTTCCGGGCAATGTATGCCAAGGACTCGGGCCCGCCCCGTCCCCGACGGCAAGCTATCTCAGCAGGCCGACGCAACTGAGCGGCACATACTCTCCGACCGAGGGAAGCAACCGCTCTCCGTCTAAGAAAAGGCAGGCAGCGGCTCCGCCCTCCAGCTCGACGGCATCGGTACAATCGAAACCGGCCATCGCGTCGCGAACGGTCTCCGCTCCCACTCCGCCCTGAAGAGCGGATGCGGAACATATCATCAGCACGATATCGCCCCGGGACGTCACACCCATCGCCGAACGGGCTGCAAGCTCCTCCTCCGTCTCGACGGAAATCTCCACGCCGTCACGGATCAGAACGCTCCGGGCCGCCATGGCATAGCGAGCCTCGCTTCCGCCGATATATGCTTTCCCGTCCCGAACCTCCGCATCGCCGATCAGACAGGTGTCTCCGGCCACCGCTCCCGCCGCGGCATACGTCGTGTCGGTTTTTCCCTGAACGAGCATTCCGTCGACAACCAGCAGGTCGTCCCCCGTACCGCCGTTGATCAAAGCGACGGAGGAAGAGTTCCGCTCGTAATACTCGGGCATCGTAGCCTGCTGCATGACGCCTCCTCCGGTCACCGTAAACACGGCATTCGTATCGGCCACCAGAGCATAAGCCTCGGCCCCCGCCAGATCGTCGGCACGATAAAGACGCATGTAATACGGCAATTCGTAATCCTTGACCTCCGTCCACCCGTCGGGAACGACGAACCCCATATCGATTTCGGCCTCGATCGTATAGACGGTCTCCCCGGCACGCTCGGAAGCGACCGTGAACCGCGCCGGCTCAGTCAGGTCCATCGTGACCGGATTGGACTGCGGATCGACCAACGTGCCGGATGCACCGAGCAGGAAAGTCACGTCGACACGGCTCAGATCGACGGGCCGGTCAAAAACAACGCGTACCACCCGATCCTCCCGATAGAGCGTGACCTCTCCGTCGACATCCCCCGCCTTGACCTGAACTCCCGCGAGAGCATATTCTATCGTCGCGAACATCGTATACACGACCGTTTGCCCGTCAACACGGGCCGCTACGGTAGCCCCCTTCTCCTTCGACAGGTCCATGTAGACGGTATCTTTCAGATAAGGGATGAACATCTGCGCTCCCTCGATCAGGTCGAAAGACACCAGCACCTCGCTCAGATCGCAGTAGGCATAGAACGTCACATCGATCCTTTTCTCCTGCTGGTCGATCGTCACGTCCGCATCGCCGTTTTCGACCGTCACGCCGACGATCGGCTCGGGTACGACCTCCTCCTCCTTTTCCTTCTTACAGGCGGCGAATATCAGGACGAATGCCAGCAAACATGCCCAATTCGCGCGTTTCAGCGTCATTTTCATCTCGTTCAACGTTCCTTGCCGGAAACCACCGGACGTACGGAACTCGGTTCAAAATTAAAACTTTTTCCGGACATATCGGACTCTACGAAATCAAATAAGAAGCCCGTTTCTTAGTCTTCTCCGGAAATTCGACCGGTTTTCCCGCCGACGGGAATTCCGGCAGACGGTTCCACCCCGGGTCGGCGAAAAAAACGAGAATACCGAGGCTCCGCGCTCGGACCGGGATGTAGCTAATCGCTTTTGCGGCGATTGAGCCATGTGTCAGCCGCGTTTTTTTATTTCTGCACGGTTTCAACTCAAGGATATCTGCCGCGAACACGCCATCGAAGTCCCGCGCGCTCCCATCGACATGGCGATTCGATGGTGCGTTCCCGGCGAAGACAGGCGAAAAGCGAAGGAGGACGGGACATGTTCATGTTCCGTCCTCCTTTACGTTCCGAAGCGGTTTTCCGCTACAAGCCTTAATCGTTCAGAGAGAAACGCTTGTAGGCGACCACGGTGGCTTCGGCGTCGGCCTGCTTGATGTAGGCGCCGACCGAAATCTTGTTGTTCTTCACGAGAGGCTGGTTG
>ERZ857801.612-NODE-612-length-46755-cov-8.159700_pt1 | contig 46755 bp, 38 predicted proteins | sample MGYA00519762_ERZ857801 | MGnify/ENA primary metagenome ERZ857801 (study PRJEB31778, sample SAMEA3449368) | human gut metagenome | biome: human gut; feature: human-associated habitat; material: faeces | place: United Kingdom | collected 2010/2012 ...
ATTAAACTCTTAGTACAATTTTGATAATATTCGGCTTGCAAAGGTACGGTTTTTCCGCAAAACACAAAACTTTTAGCAGAAAGAATTTACACAAGTAGGTCAAATACAGAAAAAAAGGTCCGATAACCTTCAAGCTACCGGACCTCCACCTATAATCTTCTGCAAATGATTATTCCAGCTACAATTCTGCAATCGTTCCAGCATCCAGACCCGTACACTCCATAATGGCAGAAACTTCCATACCTTTTCGTTTCATATTAAGGGCAACTTGGCGGACACCCTGGAACAAGCCTCGTTCCAGACCTTGCTCCAGACCTCGTTCCAGACCTTGCTCCAGACCTTGCTCCAGACCTTGCTCCATTCCCTTTTTTAGTCCATCTTCCAGACCTTTTTCCACACCCTCTTGATAACCTTTCTCTATTGCATAATCCCACGTATTCTGATTATCACGATAGACCTTCAGACATTCTTCATACTCCATGCGTTCTTTTTTGTTGAGATTAACAATCTTTGCTAACTTTTCAAGTCTCTCAAACAATGCTTTTTGACCTTTGAATGGTATTGTTTTTAACTGTTCCATATATTTCAATGTATAAAGCCAATAATCCAAACCTGTTTCACACTCCTCCTCTTTCTTATCGAAAAAAGGGATCCGATAGTTTTCAGTATGCTGGAGTAATAAATATTTACCGGAACATATATCCCAACGACAGAGTCACATTGTTTTGATACAGGGACGATTCGCCTTCGCGTTCTATGGCACGGCGGTCCAAAGTTCCGTAAAGAGCACTGATGGAAAAGAAATAACGGTTGTAATCCACGCGCAAGCCGACATTGACACCCAGATCGAACGTTTTGAGGTCAGCCTCTTTGGTCTGGCCGAAATGGATATCGACATTCTGGTTTTCGGTTTTCATCTTTCCAAAAAGGGAGAAGTCGAGAGCCGGACCGGCATAAACACCCAGCTGCACATCATTTATAATAAAGGTATAAGCTAAGTTCACCGGGACCTGGATAGAATAATAACTGCATTTACTGAAAGAAATCTTTGCCCCTTCCACCTGCGGATTGGAGTAGAAAGAACCTCCCTGATTCGTAAACGCCAGTTCCGGACGCAAAGACAAGCCTTTGTATAGATGTATATCAGCAAGTCCGGCCAAACTGAAGCCGAAGCGGGCTCCGGCATTGTATGTACCTTCAACTTTCTGCACCAGAGAAGAATAAGCGCCACCCGCACGAACACCGAAAACAACCTGGCCGACTGCCGGCATAATCATCAACACTGCCAAAAAAGCGATAAATATAATTTTTCTCATATTACGAATCTCTGAATTATCAAAAGCAAAGATAGAATTTTTCAGCCGGAAATATAACAGCTGACTGAATAAAATTATAAAAATAACCCGTACCTTTATAGGCTGAAATAAAAAGATCAAGAATTAATATGGAACCGTTTATACATCTGCACGTACATACCCAGTATTCATTGCTGGACGGACAAGCATCGATCGATGCTTTGATCGACAAAGCGCAAAAGGATGGCATGCCGGCGATTGCCGTCACCGACCACGGTGTGATGTTCGGGATAAAAGAGTTCTTCAACAAGGTTTCCAAGAAAAATGGCAAACCGTTGGGTGCCATCAAAGATTACGAGAAAGAGCTGAAGGTACTGAAAAGTAAAACGGAGCTGACCGCCGAAGAGCAAGCCCGCCTTGAAGAAATACCCACAAAGATAGAAGAGGAAAGGAAAAAAGTATTCAAACCGATCTTCGGTTGCGAATGTTATTGCGCCCGTAACGGACGGCACAGCAAGCTCGCTTCGCAGAACGACCGAAGCGGATGGCACCTGATCGTGCTGGCCAAGAACCTGAACGGCTACAAGAACCTGATCAAGATGGTTTCTTTGTCTTGGACGGAAGGTTTTTACGGACGCCCGCGTATCGACAAGGAGTTGTTGGAAAAATATCACGAAGACCTGATCATATGCTCCGCCTGTATCGGGGGAGAAATCCCGCAGCATATCCTGAACGGAAGAATGGACAAGGCGGAAGAATCGGTCCTTTGGTTCAAGAACCTGTTCGGAGATGATTACTATCTGGAAATACAGCGGCACGAGACGCATGATCCAAGCGCCGCACAAGATGTGTACCCCCACCAGGTAACGGCTAACAAAGCGATTCTGGAACTGGCTCGCAAACACAACATTAAGGTTATCGCAACCAACGACGTCCACTTTGTCAACGCGGAAGATGCGGAAGCGCACGATCGCCTGATCTGCCTCAGTACGGGTAAAGACCTGGACGACCCAAACCGTATGCGCTACACCAAACAGGAATGGATGAAGACGACGGCAGAGATGAACGCCATCTTTTCCGATATTCCCGAAGCCCTCAGCAACACGCTTGAGATAGCCGACAAGGTGGAATTCTACTCCATCGACCACGGTCCTATCATGCCGACCTTCGCCATCCCCGAAGAATTCGGGACGGAAGAAGAATATCGCCAGAAATTCACCGAACAGGACTTGTTCGACGAATTCACCCGCGATGAAAACGGGAACGTCGTCCTGAGCGAAGAGGCTGCGCACGAAAAAATCAAGAAATTAGGTGGTTACGAAAAACTATACCGTATCAAACTGGAGGCCGACTACCTGAAAAAGATCACATACGACGGAGCGAAGATTTGCTATGGAGATAATCTGAACGACGAAGTCAAGGAACGGCTGAACTTCGAGTTGCATATCATGAAGACGATGGGTTTCCCCGGCTACTTCTTGATCGTGCAAGACTTTATCCGTGCCGCCCGCGAAGAACTGGGCGTTTCGGTCGGTCCCGGACGTGGATCGGCTGCCGGTTCGGCTGTTGCCTACTGCCTGGGGATTACCAAAATCGACCCGATCAAATATGATTTGCTGTTCGAGCGTTTCCTGAATCCCGACCGTATCTCCCTCCCTGATATCGATACAGACTTCGACGATGACGGCCGCGGGGAAGTACTCCGCTGGGTAACGGAGAAATACGGAGCCGAACGTGTGGCGCATATCATCACGTATGGCACGATGGCGACCAAATCAGCCATCAAGGATGTCGCACGCGTACAGAAACTCCCGCTTGCCGAATCGAACCGCCTCGCCAAACTTGTCCCAGACAAGATACCGGACATGAAGAAGTTCAAACTGAAGGATGCGATCAACTATGTGCCGGAGCTGAAAGAGGCCGCCACAGGAAGCGATCCGCTGGCACGCGACACCCTGAAATATGCCCAAATGCTGGAAGGGAACGTGCGCAACACGGGCGTACATGCCTGCGGCGTCATCATCGGACGTTACGACATATCGGATGTCGTGCCTGTCAGCACGGCCAAGGACAAAGATACGGGTGAAGAGATGCTCGTCACCCAATATGAAGGTTCGGTGATCGAAGAGACCGGTTTGATCAAGATGGACTTCTTAGGCCTGAAAACTCTGTCCATCATCAAGGAAGCGATAGAAAACATCCGGCTGACGACCGGCCAAGAACTGGATATCGACCATATCAGCCTGGAAGACCCGGCGACCTACAAACTGTATTGCGACGGAAAGACAACCGGTACATTCCAGTTTGAATCCGCCGGTATGCAGAAGTACCTGAAAGAGTTGCAACCGTCCAAGTTCGAGGACCTGATCGCGATGAACGCCCTGTACCGTCCGGGACCAATGGACTATATTCCTTCTTTTATCGCCCGTAAACAGGGAAAAGAGGAAATCAAGTACGATATTCCCGTCATGGAGCGATATCTGAAAGACACGTATGGCATCACTGTCTACCAGGAACAGGTCATGCTTCTGTCGCGCCTGTTAGCCAACTTCACTCGCGGCGAGAGTGATGCCCTCCGTAAGGCGATGGGTAAGAAGCTGATCGAGAAAATGAACCACTTGAAATCCAAATTCATGGCGGGTGGAAAGGCTAATGGCTACAAGGAAGAGACTTTACAGAAGATATGGGCCGACTGGGAAAAATTCGCCTCATACGCTTTCAACAAGAGCCACGCGACTTGCTACTCATGGGTTGCTTATCAGACAGCTTTTCTGAAAGCGAACTACCCGTCCGAATATATGGCTGCCGTCCTGAGCCGAAGTTTGTCGAACATCGTGGATATCACAAAGTTCATGGACGAATGCAAGGCGATGGGCATTCAGGTTCTCGGTCCGGATGTGAACGAATCGATCCTGAAGTTCAGCGTAGACAAGAACAAAAACATCCGCTTCGGCCTGGGCGCCGTGAAAGGCGTCGGAGAAGCCGCCGTACAGAACATCATAGAAGAACGGAAGAAGAACGGTCCTTACAAAGACATCTTTGACTTTGTGGAACGTGTCAACCTGACTGCCTGCAACAAGAAAAACATCGAATCGCTGGCATTAGCCGGTGCTTTCGACAACTTCAGCATCCTGCGGGAACAGTTCTTTGCCGAAACTGGGAAAGGGGAAATATTCCTCGAAACGCTGGTTCGCTACGGCAACAAGTTCCAGACAGACAAGAACACGGCAAGCAACTCTCTGTTCGGAGGAGATGCTTTTGTCGCCATCTCCAAACCGGAAATTCCGAAATGCGAACGCTGGAGCGACCTCGAACGCCTGAACAAGGAAAAAGAGCTGGTCGGCATCTATCTTTCCGCCCATCCGCTGGATGAATACCGTATTATACTGACGTATGTATGTAATACCGGTATGGCGGAGATAAACGAGAAGGAGAACCTGGTTGGCAAAGACCTGCTGTTCGGCGGTATCGTTACGGATTTCCGCGAAGGGATGACCAAGAAAGGGAATCCTTACGGCATTATCAAGATAGAAGATTTCACCGGCAGTGGCGAAATTGCATTGTTCGGCAAAGACTATGTCGATTACAGCAAATTCGGCAAGCGCGGTATGTACCTGCTGATCAAAGCGCGTGTGGAAGACCGCTACAATTCCGGGCGTTTGAGCCTGTCCATCGGATCCATCCAGTTGCTGCAGGAAGAGAAGGACCGCCTGATCGAAAAGATCAGCATCACGGTCCCGATCCACGGCCTGGACGAACCGACCGTGAACGAATTGTCGACCTTGATAAAAAACAATCCGGGCCAAAGTTTGTTATATTTCAAAGTGGTCGACAGCGAACACAATATCATCCAGAATTTCTTCTCGCAGAACATACGGCTTAATGTCACACGCAACCTGGTCGAATTCTTGCAGACGAACGAAAATATGGATTTTAAAATTAACGGGTAGTCTTTGTGCGGTATAAAAGAATTTGTACTTTTGCACGGAATTTGAATATATAATTCATAATTAAAGATATGGCACTACAAATTACAGATGCAAATTTTGAAGAGTTGGTAAACTCTGGTAAGCCTATGGTTCTTGACTTTTGGGCAGAATGGTGTGGTCCCTGCCGCATGGTCAGCCCGATCATCGACGAACTGGCTACCGAATATGAAGGCCGCATTACGATCGGCAAAATGGATGTAGACAACAACAACGATGTTGTCGCACAATTTGGTATCCGCAATATCCCGACCGTCCTTTTCTTCAAAGACGGCAAGGTTGTAGACAAACAGGTCGGTGCTGCACCTAAAGCTACATTCGTATCTAAAATCGAAGCACTTTTATAATTTAATAGCACGAAGCATTTCGCGCTTTCCAGGGGGGCCGGGTATTCTTTCGACAGAATATCCGGCTTCTTTCATCATACGCCTGACGGCTCCTTTCGCACAATAGGTCGTCAAAACGCCGCCTCCGGTCATACGGGCATACAGCCGGTTGAAGATTTCCTGATTCCACATCTCCGGTTGCTTATCGGGAGCGAACGCATCGAAATAGACCAGGTCGATCCGCTCCGGCAAAACGCACGTATTACTGTCTCCTTGTATTTTATGCAGTTCAAAGAACTCCGTAATCGGGACCGAAATGTTCCACTCTGCCTGATGCAAAGCCTGAAAAGCATCTCTCCACCCGCCACAAATCATTTCTCCGTAATTCAGGCTCTCGATTACGTCCGCATCCAGCGGATAAAGCTCAACCGAATAGTAATGTATTTTCCGTCGGTGCGCCTCAGCATCCGACAAAGTCAGAAAAGCATTGAGCCCGGTTCCGAAACCCACTTCCAAAACAGTAATCTCCTTCCGTTCCAGATGGTGCAACCCGGCTTCGATAAAAACATGGCGCGACTCCTGCACGGCACCGTTCACGGAATGGTAGTGCTCGTTCATTTCAGGTATAAAAAGCGTATGGCTTCCATCCGCCGTCAGCTGTAGTTCCCGTTTGATATGATCCATTGCGTTCTGCATATATTTCCTAAATAACAGGACAAAGGTATATTTTTAGCCGGAATAGCACGAATGTTGACATAAAATGTTCGAAATGTACGATCATGTTTCAAAGAAGATGGCGGATTAACCCGACAACAGAATTTGGGGCAGATGTCATTTTATTATCTTTATTTGGATAAATCTGTACTTTATGAAAGGTTAAAAAATATTACCCGTTAGTGTAATTCCCAAAACATGGGGTACTAATCCGATTTAGAGGGGGTAGTAATGACATTTTGATAATCTTAAAATCATATTCTTTTATCATCTCGGAAGTCAACACTTCCCAAAAACAATTAACATTTTAAATTGATAAGAGAAATTACACTAATTATATCATATTGTGGCATAAGTTGTTTTATATTCGCTCTATGAATCATTTACATTAATAATATTCTTCTTATGAAAACAAATATTCTATTAGCTTTGTTAATCACATTGGGAGTGGTTTCATCCTGTACGAATCCGACGCCTTCCTATACCGTAACCGGTAGCATACCCGATACGACTTTCAATGGCACAACAATCTATATCCACAACCGCGACAATAACCGGGTAATAGACAGTACGACCATCGAGAACGGTTCCTTCTCCTTCATCGGCAAAATTGATACAGCCGTTTTATGCTTTACGCAAATCGGGAAAGGGTATTATACGAATTTTATGCTTGAGAACGGCACAATCAAACTGGACATGGAAAAGCCGAACACTCCGTCCGGCACACCGCTGAATGAGGTATTCACAAGTTACATACAGGCCGGAGACAGCCTCGACAAGATATATCAGTCAAAATCCGAAGAGATAAAAAAACAAACGACCGACCAGGCGGAAGCACGGGAACTGTTCAAAAACTATTACATTTCCGAATGGAAACCGGCCTATATAGCCATGTTGACCGACTTTGTCAACAAGAACCAGGACAATTACATGGGTGCTTTTGCTCTCCAATCGCTGGCAAACTTTATGGAGCCGGAAGAACTGGAGCCGGTAATTGCAAAGTCGAGCGCGTTCATACAAAGCAGAAACATCATACAAAAGCTCATACAGCGACTCGAACGTCTGAAAAAGACAGCCGAAGGACAACCTTTCACCGACTTTACCGTCGAAACGGAAAATGGCGAGAAGGTCTCTCTTTCCGATTATGTCGGGAAAGGAAAATACACGCTAGTCGACTTCTGGGCAAGTTGGTGCGGACCGTGCCGGGCAGAGACTCCGGTACTGGCGGAAGTGTACAACCGGTATAAAGACAAAGGATTTGAAGTTGTCGGCGTCGCGACATGGGACAAGCCGGAAGACACCCGAAAAGCTATCAAAGAGCTGAAAATCACCTGGCCCCAGATATTAAACGCCCAAAATATTCCTTCCGAGCTGTACGGCTTCAATGGAATACCTCATATCATCCTCTTTGGTCCTGACGGGACAATCGTTGCTCGCGACTTGAGGGGTGAAGGGTTAAAAGCAAAAGTAAAAGAAGTGATGCAATAAATAGGACATGCGCAAACAATTATTTATAGTGATGTTGATTTGTCTAAGAGGTGCCGACTATATGTCTGCACAGCAGTGGACAAAAAAGGATTCGGTCTGGCTCCAGAATGTCCTGTCCGGCAAAGAAAAGCTGGAACTGAATCCTGAGACGATGAAAGCGATTCAATCAGGTTCTCTTACTAAACCTGGATGAACCGGCCTCCGAAATGAAGATGGCGCCGGTAACCCCGTTGCCCATCCTCAAGGATTTTACCGAATACATACAAACGGATTCGACCAATCGCAAAAAAGCCCCCAAGGACCTGCCTCCCGGTGTTTTCTGGTTATACTCTCCGCCTCCCGGAAAGATGTTGCCGGTCTATAAAAATATGCTCAAAGCCTGGAAGAGCGACCCGATGAATCGTTCTCATAACAGCGGTTTCGTCACTTTCGACTTCGCAGAAATGACCAGCAGGAAGAGCTATATACACAAACGTAATGCCAAAAGAGACGGGACATGGAAGAATTATAACAACCTGCCGACTCCCGACATCATCAAGAAAAAGAAGAAGTTCGCAACCGATCATCCGGAAATAGCCGGACAGGATACGCTTTTGTTACGCAAGGACTCGTTGTCATTAAAATAAGACGACACGACAAATAAGCCCTACAAAAAAAAGAGGGTTGTATCGAAATCCCTTGTCCCCGCGCTTGACGCGAGAACAGGAGAGTTTCGATACAACCCTTTTTATGGATTACGATTCAATCGAAATTACATATTAACTTCGTGGTCATTGCCTGCATCATCAACCCAATCTGTTGTTTCTGCATCAAATTCGATCGGTTTCAGAATTTCATTTCCATTTTCATCATAACCACCACCGAAAATCATCGTGTAGATATAACGCTTACCCGGTTCCCATGAAGCTCCGAATGGGACATAGATTGTTTCGTATTTATCAGCCGAACCACACAGATAAACTCCTGACTGCTGGATTTTACAAGAGATCTCCAGATAAGACTGTCCGGCATCATCAGCATTTGCTTTAGTTTTCGTTTCGGCATTATTAACATCCCATGCTGTCAATGTCTGCGGAATTGTAAATAATGGAGCATTGCTGGAAATATCCGTTGCATTTATACTGCTTTCAACTTCTTTCCCTGCATTTCCTATTACGGTAGGAGAATAAGTTCCTAACTTAGTATTTCCAACACCTACGACTTTCCAATCGGCAGATGTAGGTGCTATGTCAGTACTTGGCAAAGTAAAATATCCACTCATCTTGACATTTTTAATCTTTATGTCATTTATGATAACATTCATTGTGGCAAGTTCTGTTTTTGCCTTGAAAACCACTTGCGAAAGGATATGCTTGAATGTAAATTTCACTTTCCCGCCATTCAAACCTTTCGTCTGTCCTTTGGCTATACCATACATAACATCGTGATTGGCATGCATATTTACATCTGTAGTATTTGTATTATATTCATCCAAACAATTATAATAAATCTGCTGTTTGCCAGGCTTGAAATTCCATACATAATGATGTGCGGGATCTCCATTTACAAGACTTCCCGGACTGACCGCATAGAAATCCAAAGCCTCTGTAGGCCAATAACGTAGTTCACTCGGATCATCATAATTCCAGTCACCATCTTTATACACAATTTTCACTCCGTTATGAGCAAAATCCACATCTGTATTCCCCATAAAAGCTGTACCACCCTTTGTGTAAGCAATCACATCAAAATCAACCTTCCCTGTTTTCAGATTAGAAGGCGTAATAGGTTCTGCCTTTGTCTCTGCCGCATTACTCACAACATTAAAACTAATCGCATTCTGCGAAGAAGTTTCCACATTTGCAATCTCCTCCTCAGAACAACCAACCAGTAATGCTCCAAAGATTGCCAAAAACATTACATTTTTCTTTCCCATAATCAAAAAAAAATCAATAATAATATAATTAATAAATCTAATTGTTTCAGTCGTTTAATAATTGATATCATGAATTTCATCACCCCATTCTTCCACCTCTGCATCAAAAGTGATCGGATCAAGAATAGCATTTCCGTCGGCATCATAACCGCCTCCAAATATCAACGTGTAGACATAACGTTTACCCGGCATCCAGTCTGCACTGAACGGTACATAGATTGTTGCGTAGCCGTCAGCATTCACCGTTGTTAAATTCTGTCCGTTCTGTTGGAGCACACATGTAACCTCCAGGTAACTCTCTCCGGCTGCATCAGCCTCTGCTATGGTTTTCTTGTTTTCACTCGAAACAGTCCATGCAGTCACGGTCTGCGGTATGACAAGCGAGGGAGAATCTCCACTAACAGTAATATCCGTATTCTCAGTTCCGACACTTATATCTCCATCTTTTATGATATAAGGGGAATATGTATCGGATTCATCCACCTTCGACCAGCAATCTCTACTCGTCTCCGTCTCAGCCGTTGTATATCGAACATCAGGATAGGCGAAAGTTCCACCCTGCTTGATGTTGTGCAGTTTGATATCTTTTATGGTTACCGTCATGGATTCCAAATTCTTTCTCGCCTTGAAAACGATTTGTGAAAGTATATGCTTAAAATGGAATGTCACCACTCCGTCATGCGTACTATACACCTGCCCCTTGGCTATGCCATACATCACATCGTGGTTCTTATGCTTCAACTGTATATCATCCGGCAAGTCAGTATTAAATTCATCCAGGCATTTGTAGTGAACTCCTTGGAAATCACTTTTAAATTCCCACATATAATGCTTATCAGATTGTTGGATTGTAGTCCCTGGATATATTGCATAGAAATTCAATACATCATCCACAGGCCAATAGTGGACTTCTTTAGGGTTAGAATAATACCATTTTTCTTTGGAGGTATTCCAACTTATCCTCACTCCATTATGATTATACTCCTCATCAACACTTCCCAAAAAAGGCACACCCTTCGTAGTATAACAGAAAACGCTGAAGTCCTCACTCTTCAAATTAGAGGAATTTATAGGAGTCGCCTTTGTCTCCGCGGTACTCCCAATCACATTAAAACCGATCACATTCTGTGAAGAAGTTTCTACATTTGCAACCTCAACATCGGAGCATCCAGCCAATAACACCCCAAAGGCAGCCGCAAATATTGCATGTTTTTTGTTCATAACACATTTATACTTATAAAACTATATCACTTATAAAATTATATCCACATTTATATCCTCCCAATCATCAACATCTACGTCAAACCCGGCGCCGTCACTTCCGGGTTCGGATGGTATTTCATAACCAAAATTCAACACTATATGCACATCACCGACATGTCCCACAACCGGAACATCATGTACTTGGTCGCTTACGTCCTGCTCCAATACGGACATGCTGCCGGAGCGGTTCTTAAGATACAGCCGGAAAACATTCGGCTGTCCGTCAAGGGCAGAATATCCGAACGTATAGAATCCGCCTACAATCTGATTCTGCGAAACCATTCCCCCAAAGAACAGACTCTCTGAAAGATCGGCAGGCAAACAGTCGGCAGCCATGTTAAGCGAACCGGACATGCCTGAAAGAGCAGCCCGCAAATCTACCAGCCTTTCCAATCCTCGAATACCGTTCACCTCATAGGTGTAGTGGCACACCATATTTACGGGAACGAGCCGCACCACCCTTTCAGTTCCTTCCGGAATGTCTATGAGGCTGATCTCATCTATATGATCGCCACACAGCCAAGGGGGAGTGACAGCCATCTGTTTGCCGTCGGGCGAATTCGTGTCGCGCGTATCGGCCGTAAAGAGAGTGTAACTGCCGCTCTCCATCCAAACCATTCCGTCGGTATCGTAATTAAAGCAAATCACCCGGTAATCATTCTCCGGAATTTCTATTTTCCCATCCTTTCCTTCAGGAAAATCGAATATCCACGTGTTGCTTTCATCGTCTACCGGATAAAATACAACCCTCATGCCTTCCGGTTTGTCGTGATTGGAGATTTTAGTCCAATCGAACACAACCCGTACCGTGGCAAAATGCGGATGGCCGTAACACAACTCCTTATGTTCGCAAGCCATCAACCCCATCAATAAAAACAGGAAAACAACCCCAAACCAAATCCGTTTCATCGCCGACCTCCTCTCTTCCGGGTAGGATTTTCGTTTCCGATCAACCAGACCAAAGAAATTTCCACTTTTGTCGGGAAGACACAGCTTCTTTTGTGTGTGCTCTGCCATACATAATGGTTGTCAACAGGCAAATACTTTTTATACAGACCATGCAAGTAGCCTACACCCGCCGTAAAATCAATATTCAAACGCCGTGCCACAGGAAGCGAATACCCGTAAGAAACTCCACAACCGTAAGTCCACTTGTCAGCCAAAATACCCTCACCGCCCAACTCGAAATCATAGGTTAACATCTGCCCATACAACCCTATATGATGTCCTTTCTGTGGTTTTTCTGCGGCCTTATTCAACCAATAACGGACCTCCAGATCACCTCCATAAACACGCCAGTAATGATGACGATGGTCATTCTTCCACCACGCATACATCCAATTACAAGCCACCGACCAGTTCTGTTTCCAATAAAGCTCAACGCCGATATTGGGAACCAACAGCGCATCATAAAGCATATTCGACCTTACTCCCATGTAAAAAGAGGAACAATCTTTTTCTTGTGCGGAAACGGCTGTAAAAAACGGTAATAACAAAAAATAAAGGCCTATCACCCTAAAATAAGGCGACCTTCGAGAAACGAAGAATGTGCATCTGCACACATAGTATTTCACATCTAAACACTTGCATTTTATAATGCTATAAAATGCAAGTATCGCAGCGATACTTAACCAATACATTTATGTATAATACCCTTGCTGTTGTTTTTTTCGCGTGCAAAGAAAAATATTTTTTCTTTATTGGCAAAAAAATATGTGTAAAAAAACAGCCATATAACCAAATTGCCAAATGAGCCTATTCCTCAAGAAACTATATGAGGAAGACGCGAATAATCAAGGGATGACATGCAGTAGCGAAGACTATTCAGAGAGATGGTGGATATTTCAGGGTTTGCAAACAAATCTGACTGGATAAAACAGTACAATAGTTAATTTATACAAAAAAACAAACCCAATTATTGCATATGACATATTTTCCATATTTATTTGTCAGACAAATAAGATTAATCATAATTGTCGTCTAATATTATTGCAATGGATACGTTAAAAGTACATAGTCAGACGATCACCCTTGTAGACCAGGTAGAGGACAGGCTTCTCAATTATTTAAAAGAGAAAGACATACGCACAGGGGATTCTATTCCGAATGAATTGGAATTAGCTGCCGCATTAGGTGTAGCCCGCAGTGTCCTTCGAGAAGCATTAAGCCGATTAAAGATGATGGGAATGATAGAAACGCGTACGCGTCGAGGCATGATCTTAACAGAACCGACGATTCTTGGAGGAATGAAACGAGTTGTCGATCCGCGTATTTTAGGAGAAGAAGCTCTTTTCGATATTTTAGGATTCAGAATTGCTTTGGAAATAGGAATATGTAGCGATATTTTCAGAAACATAACCCCAGAAGACATTTCAGAACTGGAAGAAATTGTAAAAATGGGAATTGTCTTTGAGAACAATGAATATGCCCCAGTCAGCGAGTTTACATTCCACGCTAAACTATATGAAATTACAGGGAACAAAACTATTTCTGAATTCCAAGACATCATTCACCCCGTAATGATTTTTGTTAAAAACAAATTCAAGGATTTATTAGAACCTATCAATATTGAAATGAAAGAGCAAGGGCAGATAGTTACCCATGCAGATCTTCTTAGTTTTCTCAAAAACAAAGATGAGTTCGGATATCGTAGAGCCATAGAACAACATTTTGAAGTATACAAAAGATTTTTGAACAGCAGAAAATAAACAAATAACTTGTTAACAATATGTCTAATACAATCAAAATTAGAATAATTTTTCTGGCTTGTTTATTGATTTTATTTCAAGCCACATCATTAAAGGGGAATATTCCTTCTGCTACCCCTGGACTGGAAAAAATCGAATGGGATAATTCTCTGATTTTACCAGATTCAGACGGCAGGCCTAATATCGGAGTTGCGGGAGCTTTTTCGGGTTTTATAGGTGACAACCTAATTATTGCGGGAGGCGCAAACTTTCCGAATACCACACCCTGGAATGGAGGGAATAAGGTTTATTGGAATACCATATATTGTATAAACACAACCCAGCCAAACTCTCAATGGTTAGTATTTCCCCAAGGTATGCCAAAAGCTTTGGCATACGGCAATTCCATAGAATTGCCTACTGGAATATTATGCATTGGAGGTTGCGATTCCATCCAATGTTATAATGATGTTTTTCAAATTCAGCTAATTGACGGACAAATAAAAGTGGATACAGACTGGCCGGCCTTGCCCGTACCTTTAGCAAATGCAACCGCATCCTTGCTCGGAGATAAAATATATGTAGCCGGAGGTCAACAAAGCATAGAAAAGCCCGAAGCCACCAACCATTTTTTTGTCCTGGATCTCAACAACCGTAATAAAGGTTGGAAAGAATTACCTTCATGGCCAGGAGAGCCACGAGGTTATGCAGTGAGCACAACCCAAAGCGATGGTTTTGATAAATGCTTTTATCTTTTTAGTGGGCGAAACTATAAAGCTGACGGATACATAAATGTACTTACAGATGGTTACGTCTTCAACCCACGTTTAAATTCATGGAAAAAACTGAAACAAAGTTTTCCTGTCATGGCCGGTAATGCATTACCTTGTGGTGCAAACCATATTCTATTTTTAGGTGGCGTACCACAATTAATTCCAGGTTCCGATGATCATCCCGGTTTTGACAATACAATTCGTCTTTACCATACTATCACCCAAAGTTTGATAAAGAAAGAAGTTGTTCCTTACCCTATCTCCGTTACAACCAATATTGCCCAAAAAGGCTATACCTTTTATATCGGGAGCGGAGAAGTCAAGCCAGGTATTCGTACACCTCATATCTTGAAAGGGGAAATCATCCCATTCGAAAAAAAACTGGGTCCAGTTAATACAATTGTCATCATCTTATATTTTGCATCTCTTGCCTGGATCGGCTATTACTTTTCGAAAAAGCAAAAAAATACAGACGACTATTTCAAAGGAGGTGGACGGCTTCCTTGGTGGGCTGTCGGATTAAGTATTTTCGGAACGAGCCTGAGTGCCATCACGTTCATGTCCATTCCTGCCAAAGCTTATTCTTCCGATTGGAGTTACATGCTGGTAAACGCAGGCATCTTAATGGTTGTTCCACTCATATTATATTTGTTTATACCATTCTATCGCAAATTGAATGTCACAACAGCGTACGAATATTTAGAACAACGGTTCAGTTCCTTGATTCGTGTACTTTGCAGTGCAGCCTTTATCCTATTCCAAGTTGGGCGTATGGGAATTGTCTTATTCTTACCGGCTATAGCCTTAAATGTTGTTACAGGCTTCGATATATTTCTTTGTATAGGGTTGATGGGAATATTAAGTCTTATCTATACCATGATGGGAGGCATTGAAGCCGTAGTGTGGACAGATGCCTTACAAGTCGTTATTTTATTAGGTGGTGCCATTTTGGTTGTTATCATGGCCGCATGCTATATACCGGACGGCTTCTCTGGTATTATCCGAGAAGCTGCGGTTGACAATAAATTCGATTTGGGTAGTTTAAACTTCGACTTAAAGCAATCAACATTATGGACTGTATTGATTGCGACTTTCTTTACCAATTTAACGACCTATGGTACAGACCAGACAATGGTACAACGCTACATGACTACCGAAACAGAAAAACAAGCACAAAAAAGTGTACTGACCAATGCACTCCTAACCATTCCAGCAACACTTCTTTTCTTTTTCGTAGGCACAGTATTGTATGTTTACTACAAACATAATCCGACAAATTTAAGTTTGACAATCACAGACGGAGACGCTATTCTTCCTTGGTACATCTATTCCCAACTACCCCAAGGAGTCACGGGACTTTTAATTTCAGGAATATTCGCGGCTGCCATGTCCACCCTCAGTAGCAGTATGAATTCGGCTGCCACTGCTTATGTAGTCGACATTCATAGCAAAATTGTAAAAAAAGGAGCAAAAGAAAACTTGCACACAGCAAAAATAGCAACCCTTTTCTTAGGAATAGCAGGAATAGCTTTTGCTTATATGATGGCGACTTGGGAAATAAAATCATTATGGGATGAATTCAACAAAATTTTAGGCATCATCTTAGGAAGTCTTGGTGGGCTCTTCCTCTTAGGAATGACCACACGAAAAGCCAATGCGCCTGGAGCATTGTGTGGCATTATCGGCAGTATATTCATACAACTAATTGTCATCCAGCAGCAATCCGTACATCTTTTACTATATACAACTACCGGATTTGTCTCATGCTTCATTATTGGATATGTAGCAAGTTGGATTATTCCCGGAAACTCCAAAGACATAGATCATTTAACAATATACAAAATATTCTCTAAAAAGTAAAAACATGAAAAACTATCAACGTTTAAAAGGGTTGATTGCGGCATCTTTCACTCCTATGGATGCCCAAGGAAAGATTAATCTTTCCGTAATCGACAAGTATGCAGATCTGATGGCTAAATCTGGTATGACAGGAGTATTCGTATGTGGCACGACAGGAGAGTCTTTATCCTTAACGACTAACGAGCGTAAAAGTATCCTGGAACAATGGGTCAAATCGTCAAATGGCCGGTTTAAAGTAATAGCTCATGTTGGCAGTAATTCACAAGTAGAAGCAGTAGAATTAGCACGTCATGCAGCAGAAACAGGAGCCGATGCCATTGCCGCCATGGCACCTTGTTTCTTCAAACCAGGGACTGTCAAAGATTTGATTGACTTTTTCACCCCGGTTGCCAATAGCGCAAAAGAACTGCCATTCTATTATTACAATATGCCATCCATGACTGGTGTATTTTTGCCTGTTGCGACCTTCCTGACAGAGGGTAAAAAAGTAATGCCCAATTTAGTGGGAACAAAATTCACACACAATAACCTCATGGAAATGGGTGAATGCTTAGCATTAAATAACGGTGAATTTGAAGTACTTCATGGGTATGATGAAATTCTAATCGCAGGATTAGCTTTCGGAGCAGTAGCCGGTGTTGGAAGTACCTACAACTATCTTCCCGAAGTTTACCATGGCATTTTGAAAGCTGTGGAAAAAGGGGATTTCCAACAAGCAAGAGAATTACAGATGAAATCAATAGAAATAGTAAAAATAATCATTAAATACGGAGGAGGTGTACGAGGAGGTAAAGCAATTATGAATTTGATCGGAATAGAATGTGGTCCATGCAGACTGCCCATTCCTGCTGTAAGCAAGGAAGAATATGATATGCTGAAAAACGATTTGATAAAAATCGGTTTCTTATCCAAATAAAAAAGACACGGGGAATAAAAACTTTGACCGGTACCTATTCCCTCGTGCCAATCTTAAAATAGCACTATTTTAAAACCAGTACAAAGATGAATAAATTAAATCATTTATGTTTACTGTTAGTCCTCTTATTATTTCCCTTTATTTCAATTTCTGCTCAAGAAATGAATATTTCGGGTGTTGTTATAGACAACGATGGACTAACTATGCCAGGTGTTTCTGTTTCAGTCAAGGGAACAACAACAGGTACCATTACCGATATTGACGGTAAATATACCCTCAATGTGCAAAGAGGAGCTACGCTTCTTTTCTCCTTTATTGGATACACGACAAAAGAGGTTAAAGTTGGAAACGATAATATCCTGAATATCACACTTAACGCATCCACTATAGGCTTGGATGAAGTAGTTGTAGTCGGTTATGGGACACAATCAAGAAGGACAATCACCTCTGCCATTACAAAAGTAAGTGGTGATGCACTGAAAAATGTTCCGGTAAATACTATCGGTGAAGGTCTCAAAGGGAAAATTGCAGGTGCACGCTTATATTCCAATAATAATACCCCTGGAGCCGATGCAACAATCCGTATCCGTGGTGGTTCTTCCATTAATAAAAGTAATGACCCTCTGATCTTGGTTGATGGTGTCGAACGTGCATTTTCAGGAATCAATCCCAATGACATTGAATCCATTGAAGTTTTAAAAGATGCAGCATCCACTGCCATCTATGGTTCAAGAGCTTCTAATGGCGTAATTCTTATCACTACAAAAAAAGGATCAGCCAATCAAGCTCCCCGAATAACATTCGAAGCCAATTTGGCGCTACAACAAGCAGAGACATTGTATGATTTCATGAATGCCGAAGATTATATAAATACGGTTCGCCCGGCTGTAGCTTTAGGCCCTAAATCTCACTACAATTTTATGGATGGTTATTCTGCGAGTTCAGGAAATACTGAATCTTCAATCTACTCAACTCGCTATCTCAAAGAAGGGGAAAGCATACCTGCCGGATACAAATCCATGCCGGATCCATTAGATCCTACAAAAACGCTGATTTTCCAAGACAACAACTTCCAGGACGAAATCTACAAAAATGCACTATGGCAAAACTATTATGTAGGTATTGATGGAGGAAGTGAATCTGTCAGATACAATGCCAGCGCAGGATATACGGATGACGGAGGAGTCGCTTTAGCTACAGGTTATTCCCGTCTAAGTTTGCGAAATAATTTGGATGTAAAAATCAACAGCAAATTGTCTTTTGCAATGGGTTTTGACTATTCTAAAACCAACTCATCTGAATACCCTAATCAGATGAATGTCATATCAAGAGGTTTAGCAACCCCACCGACTCAAAAGAAATATAATGAAGACGGGACACCCACAAAAGGTTATAATGCAACATCTCCAAACCCATTGTGGTATCAATATTACAATGACCAAAGCAAAGAGGAAAAACGAATGTCTGCATTTGGTAGATTGACATATCGCATTATAGATGGTCTGAAAGCAGATGTGCAAATGTCTACATACAATCATCATTGGAGAAGCGACAGTTTCGAAAAAGCTAACGAATTCAGTGGTTTACGCACTACCACTGCACAATTTGGAGAATTAAACAGAAATAAATTGGAAGCCTACGGGACATATAACAAGACAATCAAAGATCATTCATTCTCTGTTATGGCCGGTTATTCCTATCAGAAAGATAAAAATCAATCAATGGAAGCAACTGTTACAGGTGCCAGTTCCGATAAAGTCCCGACATTAACAGCAGGTCCCAACAAGAAAGACGCGAAAAGCGATTTTACCGAAGATGTCACAATTGGTTATTTCGGTCGATTATCCTATGATTTTCAAAAGAAATATTTATTTTCTGCCACATTTAGAGAAGATGCGTCTTCCCGTTTTGCGACTGGAAATCAATGGGGCTTTTTCCCTGGTGCTTCCGTGGGTTGGGTGATGTCTGACGAATCCTTTATGCAAAATATAAAAACCATCGATAATTTGAAATGGCGTATAAGCTACGGACAAACAGGAAACAATGCAATCGGGCTATATGACGCTTATGGCAAATATTCAACAAATGCCAAATACGATGGAGTAGCAGGTATTGTCCCGTCTACTATGCCTAATTTAGGACTGACATGGGAGGTCTCTACACAGTTAGATGCAGGCTTCGACCTGTCAATGTTTAACAATCGCTTAAACATCAGTGCAGACTATTTCGACAAAAGAACAGACAATCTGTTATTTAGCAAAGAGCTACCCAACACTTCCGGTTTTGCCAATGTTCAAACCAACATCGGTAAAGTAAAATTCTATGGTTTCGATGTCGAAATCAGTTCCACTAACATCGAAACAAAAGATTTTATATGGACCTCCAAATTCACATGGAGTTATGTAAAAAATAAAGTTTTAAAACTCCCTGACAATGGACGAGACAAAAACCGTATAGGCGGTATTACCCTGGCAGATGGGACAGCCTTTGGGGGAACAGCAGAGGGGGAACCGTTGTATCGTTATTATGGTTATGTAGTTGACTATATTATCGAAACACAAGAACAAGCAGACAATGCGATGTATGATAATTCTGCAAAAGGCTATCGGCCTTCCGATGGGAAAAATGTCGCCGGCCGCAAACAAATCGGAGATTACGAATGGAAAAACCGTGAGGGCAGCCAGACAAAAGACGGGAAAGATTATATAGACAGTCAAGATCAATTCTTGCTTGGTTATACAGTTCCACATTCAACCGGAGGTTTGAACAACAATTTCACCTATAAAAATTTCACTTTGAATATCTTTGTTGATTGGGCTTTAGGGCACTCCATCAACAACAATTCAGAAATGCGTTATTTCATGAATACATTTGCAAACAATTATACACTGATTGATGAAGTGAAACAATGTTGGAAACAACCAGGTGATAATACAAAATACGCACGTTTTACAGCCAATGACCCGGATGATGGAAATGCCAATTTTAGCCGTACATCGAATGTGTTCAACTATAAAGGCGATTACCTCTGTATCCGTGAAATAAGCCTGCAATACAATGTACCGACAAATAAGCTGACAAAGCTGGGTATTCAAAATTTGGCTATTACATTAGCTGGAAACAATCTGCATTACTTTACAGCAGTAAAGGGTGTTTCTCCTGAAGTGGGTGCTTCTACAACCTATAATAAGGATTATTACAATTATCCTCCTATTCGTAAATATTCCGTAGGAGTAAAAGTCACTTTCTAATTAAATGGTTTCTTAAGTTATAAAAACATTTATATCATGAAAATCAAAACGATATTATCAATATTACTGGCAGGGACTCTATTTGCTTCATGCCATGGTGATCTGAATATCATCCAAAAAAGTGAAGTATCAGCCAACTCCATGTGGCAAGATGAAGGAGATGCGACTTCTGCCATGTATGGTATGTTCAATAAATTCAGAGCGACATTCAGTACTGGTTACATTTACTGGGGAGAATATAGGACCGGACTTTGGGCTGACGGTTTAGCCGGACAAACAGCACGAGACCAAGTATATCAGAACCAGATACCAACTAATCATGGTTATGCAAATTGGGCTGATTTATATACGACAATTAACGATGCTAATTTGATTTTAAAATACACACCGAATATTGCGTTCAATAGCGAAGATGCTAAAAACAAGATTTTAGCAAACGCATATTATGTAAGAGCATTTTGTTACTATTGGATTGCGCGTATTTGGGGAGATGCTCCTATATTGTTGGACGGTTTTGAATCGGATCAGCAAGAAGGACTTTTTCCGACTCGTCAACCAGCCGAAGATATATTCAAACAAGTAGGTGAAGATATCAACAATGCTTTAACCTTGATGCCTACATCTGTAGCAGACCGGAATTTGGCATCATCGGGAGCCATTAATATGTTGAAAGCAGACTACTATTTATGGATGTATAAAGTACGAAATGCCGGAGAGACAGCACTCGACAATGCAAACACAGCTGTCCAAGCAGTGTTGAACAACTCAAATTACTCGCTTGAAGAAGATTTCAGCAATATTTTTTACAATGAATTAGGTAATGAAATTATATTTGCATGGAGTTACATCCAGGATGAATACACAGGTGGATATCCTGGAGATTATCTGGTTCCTTCTCAATATGTTTCCGTCGGAGCAATCGAAAATCCGGTAAAAGTAGGCAGCCATCAGCAATGGTGCTTCTATACAGAAGATTATAAAGCATTGCTCTCAGAAAATAAAGAAGATCAAAGAACAATTGTAAGTTTTGAAACTTATTTCGATGAGCCGAAAAATGCAACATTCCAATGGATCAACAAATTTGCCGGAACATGGACAAACGGGACACGTATCTTTGATTCAGACATAATTGTATACCGTTATGCTGATGCAATCCTGTTTGATGCAGAAATCAAATTAGCCCAAAAGGATATGGCCGGTGCGATTGCTTCACTTAACAAAATTGCTGAACGGGCATATGGTAAAAAGGACTTCTATTCATCTTCCATGACTGCCAATGACTTGAATGAAGCCATTGTAACAGAAAGAATGAAAGAATTCGCTGCCGAAGGCAAATTATGGTGGGATTTCATCCGTTTAGGGGTTGTCTTCAAGAAGGCTCCTTACCTGGTTGGACGTGAAAACGAGTTAAATATATTATTGTGGCCTGTAGCTCAGACTTCAATTAATAAGAACCCTAATATCACACAAACTCCTGGATATGATAAATAATTGGTATTTATGCATCCGTTAACACATACAACTCTTGTCGGCAATTGGGCTACCCTTTTGCTGGCGACAAATAAAAACGGAGAAATAGATTATAAACGCATGGGAGATGAAATAGATATCTTAATTGCATCATCTCCCTGCGGAATCTATTCAAATGGAACAGCTGGAGAGTTTTATACTCAAAACGAAAAAGAGTTTATAAAAACGAGCGAATTACTGGCAGAAAAATGCTCCGCTGCCAGTATTCCCTTTCAAATCGGTGTCAGTCACATGAGTCCACAAATATCTCTAAATCGATTACAAGCTGTCAAGTACCTAAGACCTGGTGCAGTCCAAGTAATCTTACCTGACTGGTTTCCGGTCACAATGGAAGAGGCTGTCATTTTTTTGCAAAGGATGGAAGAAGAAGCAGACGGAATTCCTATCGTCCTTTACAATCCCCCTCATGCAAAAAAAATACTTTCTCCTCATGATTGGATGTTCCTAAAACAATATATACCATCTTTGATCGGAGTCAAAGTCTTTGACGGGAACCGGAATCCCGAATGGTATAAACAAATAAGAGAAAAAGTACAAGGCCTGTCTGTTTTTATTCCAGGCCACAATCTGGCAAGCGGCATACTCTCCGGAGCTCATGGAGCATATTCCAATATAGCTTGTCTGAATCCTTTTGCTGCCCAAAAATGGTATGAACAAATAACAGCAAATAAGAATATGGCACTCGAATTGGAGGAACGTATTCATCTGTTTATGGATAAACTGATAACTCCTTTTATCGTAAAGGAACATTTTCCAAACCATGCTTGTGATCGCTTTATGGCATTAGTAGGAAAATGGGCTGATATAGGTAGTCATTTGAGATGGCCTTATCGTTCGATACCGGAAGAATACGTTATTAAAGTAAGAGAAGAAGGTAGTCGTATCATTCCTGAATTTTTCAATTAATAATCTCAAATCAACTAACAATCATGAAGAATATAATAGTAATATGCTTTTTCGTTTTGATACAATCGGGGATTTTAGTCCAAGCACAAACAAATACAACAACAGACATCTACCAACAAGGTCAGGACGGATATGCCTGCTTCCGTATTCCTGCTATCGTCCAAAGTAAAGCTGGAACCCTGCTTGCCTTTGCCGAAGCACGAAAAAAGAGTTGTTCAGACACAGGTAATATAGATTTAGTAGTAAAACGATCTGAAGATGGAGGTAAAACCTGGAGCCACGCCATTACGGTATGGGACGATGGAGACAACGTATGCGGTAATCCGTCTCCTATCGTAGATCAAGAAACAGGTCGTATCATTCTGATCTGTTGTTGGAATTTAGGAGAAGACCATGAGAAACAAATCATCGATAAAACAAGTAAAGATAGCCGGAGAGTATATGTTCTTTACTCCGATAACGATGGAAAAAGTTGGTCTACCCCAAAAGAAATCACATCATCTGTCAAACACCCTGATTGGACTTGGTACGCAACAGGCCCCTGTCATGGGATCCAATTACAAGGTAAAAAGAATAAAGGACGGTTAGTAGTTGCCTCCAACCATATGGTAGCAGGAACAAAGACTTATCATTCACAACTGATTTATTCTGATGATAAAGGCGAAACTTGGAAAATAGGAGGAATCGTCAACGAACATGGAGGTAATGAAAGTAGTGTTGTGGAATTAAAAAATGGAGACTTAATGCTAAACATGCGCAATTACAACCGAGAAAAAAGTAAAACCCGTTCATATGCAATCAGTAAAGATGGTGGAGAGACTGTCTCTCAAATGTCATATCTTCCTGAACTGGTCGAGCCTATTTGTCAAGGGAGCACGCTAAATTATATGAAAAGGGGGAAGATCAGCAATAACATTTTATTCTCCAATCCTGCCTCCACTGACAAAAGAGAAAAAATGACAATCAAATTGAGTGAAAATAATGGTAAAACCTGGCCCTATTCCTACCAAATTTATTCAGGTCCAAGTGCTTATTCAGACCTAACCAATCTGGGGAACGGGAATATAGGACTGTTATATGAATATGGCACAAACAATCCGTATGAAAAAATCGGCTTTATAATAATACCATTTGAACAACTAAAAAAACAAAACAAATGAAATCTGTCCTTCTACTTCTCCTCCTGTCTTTTTTCACTTCAGTAATCTGGGCACAAAATGTAGAACAATCTAAACTCTGGCCAGATAAACAAAATGCGAATGAGGCAGAAATATATATATACCACCCCCCAAAAAGTGATAAAAGTGTACCTGCTGTACTAATCTGTCCTGGAGGTGGTTATTCCGGATTGGCAATGGATCGTGAGGGGCATGATATGGCTAAATGGTATGCCTCCAATGAACTCTATTTTATATTATATGGCTTTGAATGAGCATCACATTCCAGCTTCACTTCACATGTTTCCTAACGGAGGGCACGGATGGGGTATCAGATATGATTTCTCTTATTACCAAGAAGTAAAAGATCTCATACTAAAATGGTTGAAACGCACACAAATTATTGATTAATCAAGAAATGGCATATGAAACAAAAGACTACTTTGGCAGCTATTGGAGTATTATTACCTTTTTACATACAAGCAGAAAATGATGTTAAAAACGTACTTTTCATAGCCATAGATGACTTGCGTCCGACATTGGGATGTTACGGTGATCCATACGCCGTAACTCCCAATATTGATACATTTGCAACTAAAAGTTTCCTCTTTGAAAACACATACTGCCAGCAATCGGTCAGTGGTCCTTCACGGGCTTCTCTACTGACAGGATTGCGTCCGGATGAAATCGGAGTTACCGATCTAAACACCCATTTCAGAGAAAAATGTCCGTATATTACCACTCTGCCACAACTTTTTAAAAACAATGGATATGAAACTATCGGTATAGGTAAAATCTATCATGGCAGTACCCGGACACAAGATACGATTTCCTGGAGCCAAACTCCCATATATAATTTATCTATTAAGAAGGAAGAATATACGTTAGAGCAAAACAGACAAGGAAGTAAAGCAACAGCTATTGAAATCGCCGATCAACCGGATACCTCCTTTTTAGATGGTAAAGTTACCGCAGAAGCTCTAAAGAGATTGGATAAATTATCCAAATCCAAGCAACCTTTCTTTTTGGCAGTCGGATATATTAAACCTCACCTACCATTTAGTATGCCCAAAAAATACTGGGATATATACCGGAATAAATCCTTCATTCAAAAAGTGGCAGAAAATAAACAACCTGTACATGCTCCTGCAATTTCTTTCCACGATTGGGAAGAGCTAAGAGGATATACCGACATACCCAAACACGGAAACCTCTCAATAGAAAAGCAAGAAGAACTTTGTAAAGCTTATTATGCTTGTGTCAGTTTTATCGACTCGCAAGTTGGGAAATTGTTAGACAAGCTCAAAGAACTCGGGTTGGAGAAAAATACGATCATCATCCTTTGGGGTGACAACGGTTTCCATCTCGGAGAACAGCATCTATGGGGAAAATCCACAAATTTTGAATTGGATTGCAAAGTTCCTCTACTTATATACAGTCCAGAATATAAAGATCGTTCGAAACGAATAAACGACATTGTAGAATTGATTGACATCTATCCGACATTGACCGACCTCTGCGGATTAAAGCCTGAGCATGTATTATCCGGACAATCTCTTCGTTTTCTGATAGAAAACAAAGAGAACTGGAAGAATCGTGCTTTCAGCCAATTTCCAAGACCCTATAAAGCAATAAATTCTTATAAGAACCAGACACACATGGGATACACTGTCCGGACTAAAAACTGGCGTTACACGTTGTGGTATGACAATGCGACAAACCATATTACAGACCGGGAACTTTATTACATGAACGGTAATAAAGTAGAAAAAGAAAATCTAAGCGGAAAAAGCGAATATATTTACATTGAAAATGAGCTACAACAAATGATTGAAGATTATAAAAACATTCATAATAAATAAGATCCATGAAGAGAACATTATTATTTACAATCCTTTCAGGTCTGTCATTATCCTGTACGAACTATACGGATCACATATCCATGACAGAAGAGCATCCGGTACTTCCAATTCTTTCCATGAAGGAAGCCAACCCTGTCTTCAAAATTAAACTGGTAAGACATCAAACTGGCGATAATTATTCATTACAAAAAATAGAAGTGGATCTTCACGGTACAACAGATATCGACGATATTGAAAGTGTCGGTCTTTATCATACCGATTCCAAAGGAATGATCGATATCAACAAGCCGATTCTCCATGCGGTATCCACATCTGAAAAAGTTGTTTTCAATACAGATATTTCAGTTGATACGGATACTTTTCCTCTTTGGGTATCTTTTAAGTTAAAAGACAAAGTAGACCTCAGCCATCGCTTTAAAGCAGGCTGTAGTAAGATAGAGACAAATGAAGGAGAGATAAAAGTGCCCGTAACAGCTTCGCCTGAGCTTCGTACAGGGGTAGCCGTACGCCAGCACATGCAAGATGGCGTTCATACGTCTCGTATCCCTGGGTTAGCAACATCCACAAAAGGAACATTGTTAGCGATTTACGATGCCCGCTACGAAAGTTCACGCGATTTACAAGGCCATATGGACATTTGCCTGAATCGTAGTACAGACGGAGGGCAAACCTGGCAACCTATGCAAGTAGTCCTGGACATGAAAGATTGGGGTGGATTACCTGAAAAATACAATGGAGTCAGCGATGCCAACATCCTGGTAGATGAAAACACTGGTGATATTTATGTAGCCGGTCTTTGGATGCATGGAGTATTAGATGGAAAAACAGGGAAATGGGTATCTGGTATGACAAAAGACAGTACCCGCTGGATACACCAATGGCGTGAAAAAGGTTCTCAGCCGGGGGTTGGAGTAAAAGAAACCTGCCAATTTCTAATTGCTAAAAGTACCGATGACGGCCAGACTTGGGATACCCCTGTAAACATAACGGAACAAACCAAACGGAAGGAATGGTGGCTATATGCTCCTGCACCGGGGCACGGGATTACACTACAAGACGGAACACTCGTCTTTCCGACACAAGGACGAGATAAAGACGGACATCCATTCTCCAATATAACTTGGAGCAAAGACGGTGGTAAAACCTGGACCGCCAGCAATCCGGCTTTTACAAATGTAACAGAATGTATGGCCGTACAACTATCCGACGGAGACATCATGCTAAATATGCGTGACAACCGTAACCGAGGAAACAAAGAGGAAAACGGACGGCGTATCTGCATCACCTCCGACTTAGGGAAGACTTGGACAGAACATCCCACCTCACGAAAAGCATTAATCGAACCGACTTGTATGGGTAGCATACACAAACACACTTATCACAAAGACGGGCAAAATAAATCGATCCTGCTTTTCGTAAACCCGGAATCCTATTCGGAGCGTAATCATATCACACTGAAGGTTAGCTATGACGATGGAAAGACTTGGCCTGAAAACAAGAAAATCTTATTGGATGAATATAACGGACGCGGCTATTCCTGTATAACCTCTGTAGATGAAAACACAATCGGTATTTTATACGAAAGCAGTCAAGCCGATATGGTCTTCCAACAAATCAAATTGGAAGAATTACTGCCCTAAACCGGAAAGTCCCTATATCCAAGATTCGAAATTTCTTGGACACAGGGACTTTTTATTATTCAGCCATCTCCTCACTCCCACTCCGGCGGTTCCTGCCCCAGCAAGTTTTTGACGAAGAAATCGTGCATTTTGTGCATTTCGAACGGACCGCCGAGGCTGTGGGTCTTGCCCGGCAGATAAAGCTGTTCGAAGTTTTTGTTGGCTTTCATCAAGGCGCTGACGACCTGCAAGGTGGAAGCCGGATCGACATTGTCGTCCAATTCGCCGTTGATCAGCAGCAACTTGCCTTTCAGGCGATAGGCATTATCCACATTGGAGGAGGCACTGTAAGAGGCGTCGACCGGATAGCCCATCCACTGTTCGTTCCACCAGATTTTATCCATCCGGTTGTCATGGCAACCGCAAAGGGCGACCGCAACCTTGTAGAAATCGTTATGGAACAGCAGGGCCGCCATCGCATTCTGACCTCCGGCCGACCAACCATAGATGCCGACACGATCCAGATCCATATACTTGTACTTCGCGCCTGCCGCTTTCATCCAGGCGATACGATCCGGGAAACCGGCATCTTTCAGGTTCTTCCAGCATACATCATGGAAAGCCTTCGAACGGTTGGATGTCCCCATCCCGTCGATCGAAACGACAATGAAGCCGAGTTCCACCAGTTTGGATACCAGATGATGGGCCGGCTTGAAATCCTTATCCACATGCGAATCATGCGGGCCGGCATAGATAAACTCCACGACCGGATAGGATTTGGAAGCATCGAAATGCATCGGCCGATAGATATTCCCCCAGATATCCGTCTGTCCGTCCCGTCCTTTCGCACAGAACACTTCCGGCATCAGCCAGCCTTCCGCCTGCAACGCACTCACATCGCACTTCTCCAATCCGGCAACCACAGACGCATCCGAAGTCCGCTTCAACTGACTGACAGGTGGCAGGTCGGGACGAGAATAGACATCGGTAAAATAAGCACGGTCGGCAGAGAAGGACACACGGTGGTTCCCGTTCTCAGGCGTCATGTCGGTAAAGCCCGTCCCGTCCAGGTTAATCCGGCAGTAATGCAGGTTATAAGGATCTTCGCCCTTGTTGAAACCCGACGCGGTGAAGTAGACAACCCGGTTCGCCTCATCCACATGATCGACCTGGCGAACCACCCATTCGCCTTTTGTCACCTGCCGTTCCACCTGCCCGTCTGTCCCGTTTATGAGATAAAGATGGCGCCATCCGTCGCGCTCGGAGATCCAGAGCAGTTCTTTGCCGTCGTCGAGGTCGTACCGGTAGTTGTTGTAATAGTAGATAAAAGTCTTTGCCTGCTCGTCCACCAGATGACGGATGGAACCGTCCGCCGCGCTCACTTCGCCAATGACATAACGCTGATGGCCGCGCTGGTTGAACTCGAACGTAAAGGCACGGCTGTCTTCCCGCCAGCCCGTCAGGTTCAAAAAGAACTGGTTTTCGTAAGGAGCGACATCCAATGCCACCTGCCTCCGTGCCTCCACGTCGAAGAGCGCCGGCAGGTAAACCGGCAACACATCGCCCGGCTTCGCGTAATCGCGCCATTGCAGGATCGGCTGCTTTTGGCCGGACGGGCTGGACTCGATCAGCGGAATACGGCGTTCCTGCACGTCGCGCACCTTCACCGTTGCCAACTTCCGGGAGTCGGGCGACCAGATGATCGACCAAGCGTCATAGCGCAGATGGGCCGTGCCGTCCATCGTCAGGGCAATCTCTTCTTTCGGCTTATCCTTCTCTTTCTCATCCCGTACAGGAGAGAGGTAGAGGTTGTTATCTTTCACATACGCTTCCCATTTCTTATCGGGCGAGACGACAGGAGCCGGAGCTTCTCCACGTCGGCGCCAGCGATCCGGCCTCTTTTCTTCTTCCTTCAACAAAGACTCGGCCAGTTTCTTTTGCTTTTTGGAAAAGAATGCCGCCAACCCTTTCTTATCTGCGGCACGCTGTTTCTTTCCGCTCTCCGCATTGACAAGATAGAAGAAATCTCCTTCCTTCTCATGGTTCTTATACCAGAAATAATGGGAACTGTCTATCCATTCGGGACGGATAGCGGGAGAATAGACCCGGTCGGAACATTTCAGGATCGTGTCGGCACGCTCGTAATCGGCACGTGTCACCTGCGAAGCAGCATTTTCCGCACCGAACGCCATCACCAACAAGCAAAAGATAAACAAAGTCGTTTGTTTCATGATAAAGATTTATGATTTAATTCCAATTCTTTAATTCTCAATTTTGCAACCACCAGTCGATCATCCTTCGTGCCAAGCTCAGTTTGTGCGGTATCTCCGGCAGGTTGTCTTTCGAAAAGAACGAACCGGTGCTCAACTCCTCATCCTGCAACTTGATTTCACCGCTGACATAATCGGCAATAAAACCGATCATCAGGTTGCTCGGATAAGGCCAGGGCTGATTGCCGAAGTAGGTGATGTTACGGATCGTCAATCCGGTTTCCTCCCTCACTTCACGCTCTACGCACTGCTCCAACGTCTCGCCCGTTTCCAGAAAACCGGCCACGAGACCATGAAACGTACCCCGGAAGTTACGTGCATGCACCAAGAGGATTTCTTCGCCTTTCCGGATCAAGACAAGAATGGCGGACGATACTGCCGGATATATCTCGTTTCCGCAATCCGGACATTTCTTCACGATCGGCCCTTTCAACACCGTCGGCGTTCCGCAGACAGGACAAAACCGGCTGTGCTGATCCCAATAAACAATCTCGTATGCCTTTCCCGCCTGGTCGTAAAAGTAGCGATCGATATGATCGTAAGAGGCCCGGAGTCCCATCGGCAGGTAAACGTCTGTCTCCACCAAAGGCGCATCGGTAAAGGCGGCCATCGCCATTGTCCCGTCTTGCATTTCGACCGGAAGCGAACGGGCGACTGTCACAGGCGCTTCGATCGTACAAGGAATCGCATAACCGTCAGTTTTCTTTTGCAACAGAAGTTGGTCTTTATAGAAAACGTACCAATATAAAGGTACACTGTTTATTGTTTCCATACATATCTGATTTTAAAAAACACCGCAAACATACGAAAAAAAACACATCGCTATCACGATCGTTTCCCATCGCATAAGAAAACAGACCACATCAACAATAAATCTTCGCCGAATGGCAATTGATTTTTCGCCCTAATCCGAGAAGTGCCATCACCCTTATGCATAGTAATTTAATTATAAGGCTATTAACATGTGAAGCCAAAGGGTAAAAGTGCCTTTACCTGTCTCGGTTATCTTCACCGGTAAATGAGTCGGGCACGAAAAGCATCATAGAGTGGCAACACCATACTTCTATCGTCAAGCCATAATGCCATAAAGCTTTTGACTAGCATCGAAAATGCTTTTGCCATTGGGCAAAAAGATTTTCGGTCTTGGACAAAAACGAAAGGAACTATAACACAAACTTTAATTTACTGTATACTAAAACATTATATCTAATACAATTCTCTTACATAACGAGACAGGGTAAAAGCAGATTTTTAAGGTGAAGCCAGTCCGGATACCAACCTTCACCCTTTCATGCTTTGCTTTTCAACAGATAGCAAGGCAGGGTGAAGCCAACGCGCATATTCTTTCGCATGAAAAGTTCAACGAAGACATAGATCTAAATCTTAAACATGATAAAAAAGGCCGTAAGATGCGATCTTCTTCAATTGAACGACAATTGATTTTATTTAACTTTAATCACACACATATTTAAATATAAAACCGTATATTACAAAACTTTCTTAATCCATGTTTAATTTTTAAATATTGTAATTTATGAAAAGACTCCTATTTAATTAAAAAAAAATCATGGGGCTTGTTGCATTGATGTTCACGATGCTTACTGTTTCTTGCTCCAATGAAGAAAATGAAATGATCAACTTCGGTAACGAAGATTATGAAATTCTTGTTTACGCAGAAAACTTCGGTAAACTACATAACGAATGCCTTGATTATTGTTATGATCAATTGAATTCAATGAAATTACGTTCATCTAAAAATTTTGCATCTGAAGTAGAATTTTATGAGAAGATTGTTGAATTCGTAAATCAATATACAAAAAAAGAATATTCTAGTAGTGATTTGAAAAATTCTAATGTCTTTATCTCCTTAGATTTGATTCTATCGGTGACCAATGAAGATATACGCAAAAAGATGAGTTCTTTGGAATTGTCATATATTGATCAAATTTTCATGAAAGAGCCAACCGATAAAAAAGCTATTCAAGAACTTCTACTCAAGTTACTTACTGAAAAAGATCTATCTAATCTACAAAAGAAAGGGGTTGCTAGTTTTATCAGTGTCTACCAGCAATCATCTGAATATTGGGACGAACGACTTCAAGATTGGATGAACTTAAAAAAAAACAGCATAGAGCAATTTAAGATGACCAAAGTTGCGTCTTGGGTTGTTTCCGATTGCTATTGGGGATGGTTTGGTACAGTCTCTTCAGGAGGTAATGCCATTGTTGGCGCAGGAGCAGCAACCGTAGCATCTGTCTGCTCTGCACTATAAAAGGGAAGGAGGAATATATGGCAAATAAAGTCATTATAAAAATATCTTTCTCGACGTTTTTGATAAGCGGGATTCTACTAAACCTCTATTTTTATCTAAAGTATGGAGCCGATTATTTGCATACGGAAGATTTGATAATCGGGATTCCGCTATGGACCCTATTATCTACTTACGCTGTTTATGGTGGAGCCAACTATTATTATAAGCAAAAACAATTGTTTATACCGGACAACCACAAAATCGACAGCAAAAACATGAAAGAATGGTCGGAATATCGACTATATCTGTTATCACGGTTTTTACGAATATTGACACTCATGTTCAGTATGGCTTTTCCGGTCTACTTATTAGCCTATTTGGATCATTCAAAAGAAATACATTCCGGCCCCGTCAAAATTATTACTTTTTTGCTTCTGGCGATAGGATGCGGAATTTGTAGTAGAATTTTAAAAAGACGTTATACCAAACATCTACAAGGTTAAAAAAATAGAACATTAAGCTTGTCACAATCCTCAATCAGCATATATGAACAATCATTCTGGCTCATATATGCTGGTTACATAATCTTTCCTTTCTGAAAACAGACCTTCCAAATGTTATAAAAAAGGAAGAAGAAGCCATTGCATATTAAGATATGTTACAAATTACGAGACAATCGTATACATATTGATTCCAAATCAAATAAACTTGTATATTGGCATCACTAATTATAAATCGGATTGCTTATGAAAACACTTGTATGGTTGTTTGGATTCTTTTTCTGTTTTTCCTCCGCTTATGGGCAAAAGACCGTTACGATCGAAGGAGATATACGGAATATGCAGGATACCGTCAGATTTTTTTGTGCGGAAATGAAGGGAAACGGAATGAAATTAGAGCCGGAAGACCAAGAAGAAATGGTAAACGGCAAGTTCAAATTTGTCAGGGAAGTCGACAAGACAACCAAGATGTATCTATCTTTCGATAATACAGGCTACTCCGTTTGGGTGAAACCCGGAGCGAAGATCAAAATCACGGGAGAAGCCCCTTATATACAGAACTGGTTGGCGGAAAGCGATATCCCGATTCCCGAACAAGTCGAATTGAACCGCTTCCGGGAAACCGTACGGGATGAGAACGTACGTATCCACGATTTAACGGCAGAATGTATGAAGCTTCTTCCTAAGATCAAAGCGAAAGATTCGGTCGCCCAACAAGAATTTGCTTCGATCAGACAGACGGTAAACAGTATACGCGATCAGATAATCCTGCCAAAAGAATTGTTGCTCATGCTGGAACATCCGATTACCGATGCCGGACTGGAAGAACTGAGAGATGCCGCCAAGAGTTGTCAGGCAGGGAAGTTGAAAGACAAAGCGTTGGTCGTATCTGTTTACAGTAAGCTGACGGACGAACAAAAACAGTCCCGGTTGGGAGAAGAAATAACCTCCCTATTGTCTATCTCCTCAACGATTCAGGAGGGAGACAAGATTGCCGATGCCGAACTAAAAGACAGCGAAGGTAATATCCATCATCTCTCCGACTACAAGGGGAAATATATTCTCCTTGATTTTTGGAGTCGCTATTGTGCCCCTTGCCTCGATGCGTTTCCTCTATTAAAGGAAATTGCGGAAAAACACAAGGAGAAACTCGTTATCATCAGTCTGTCCGTAGATCCTGAATCGGTATGGAAAGAAACCGAAATCAAAGAATCGGCAGACAACTGGCTTCACTTCTCCGACGGATTGGGCATGAGCGGCATAGCAGCCCATTACGGGATACATGCGCTTCCTTCGTTTATCTATATCTCACCGGAAAGCACTGTGCTGAAAGTCGGAAAAGGCTATCAGTTCCTATCGAAAGAATTGCAGGCACAGGAACGCGTGATCGAACAACCGGCTTTCGATGCTTGGAGCTCGACAACTCTGGAAATAGATAAAATCGTACTGAGCGACACTGCCACAGTCTTTTATATCGATGCTTACTTCCTCCCGAAAAACTGGATTCAGATCGTAAAGGAAACGACCTTACAGGCCGATGGCAAAACCTATCCGATCAAGGCTGGAGACGGCATCACACTGAGCGAAAAGTTCTGGATGCCCGAATCGGGAGAGACCTCTTTCCGCCTGATATTCCCGCCATTGCCGAAAGAGACGAAAAATGTTGACTTTATCGAAGGGGACGAAGAAGGGGCTTTCAAGATATGGAACATCCACCTGGACGGTTCGCCTGCCTACTCTTCCCTGGCAGGGAAAAAGAACCCGGCGGAAACATCTGTATTGGAAAAACCGGAATTCAAAAACGGTACGGCTGTGCTGAAAGGACATATCGCCGACTATAAACCGGAAATGAAGCTACAAGGACGTGCCTGGAATTTCAACCTGCTGAACGGGAGCACGGAAGAATATGGCATCGCAGTACAACCGGATGGAAACTTCACGTTGGAAGTTCCTCTGCATTATCCTACCAGCCTGAACGTTTCCAGCAACTTTATGAGCGGTCAGATATATCTGAAGCCGGGAGAAACGACTTTCGTAGAAATCAATATGCCGGAGATTTGCCGTTCACAGTCCAGAAAGCAAAAAGACAAACCATCATTGGGCGAGAAATATTATTTCACCGGGGCTTTGGCTGCCCTCAACAACGAATCCAGCAATTCATCCCTTCGTTATGTATCCGTCTCTCCCAAAACCCAGGAAGACTATATGCAGATGTTTTCCGATATCAGCACGATGAATACAGATCAGTTCAAGGCCTACTGGATGGATCGCTACCAGAAGGAAAAAGCCGTATTGGACAGCCATACGGAATTAAGCGATGCTTACCGTACGCTCCTGCACAACAGCCTGAAAAAAGACCTGGCGGAACAACTGCTTAGTGTCAGCTGGATGACAGAGTATGCTTATCGCACTGTCAATCAGATTCCACGCGACTCGGTAATACCCGAAGACAAGAAAGTGAAACCGACAATAGAATATTATGATTTTATACCGAAACTGGTCAGCAACGACCCGTACCTGCTGTATGACGGTTCTTTCACTTACCTGATCTCCAACCTGCAATATACGAACTTCACCGGAGAGAACGATGCTACCGGAGAACAAGTCTACGACAACACAGCCGATCTCATTAAGATTATGGGAACAGACAAGGGGATTCTTTTCGACCTCCTTGCCGCACAACGCCTCTCCATGCCGATAAAAGAATTCCGTCCGTTAAGCGACGAAGAGATTGCGCTGGCGGGGAAAATCTCTCCGGTCATCCAGGAAGCATTCACCCAGATGAACAACAAACTCAAGCAGCTTATTGAAGAGAACAAAAAGAAATCCGGCTACACCGTCAACCGCGTGAACATTGCCGACATCCCGGCCGAGGAACTGTTCAACGCCATCACCACACCTTACCGGGGCAAAGTCGTGTTTGTCGACTTCTGGGCAACTTGGTGCGGTCCGTGCATAGCAGCCATGAAAAAGTCCGAACCGGTGAAGGACGATTTCGTCGGCAAGGATATCGTCTTCCTCTACCTGGCCGGCGAAAACTCACCGAAAGGAACTTGGGAACAGATGATACCGGACATCAAGGGCGAACACTACCGGATGACGGATGCACAATGGACATATATCTGCAACAAATTCGGCGTGCAGGGTGTCCCTTCTTATATGATCATCGCCAAAGACGGCACTCCAACCCATTTCCAAGTCGGATTCATGGGAGCGGATAAGATGAAGGAAATGCTCATGACGGAATTAGATAAATAAAAACCGACCTTTATTACGATCTTTCAGGCACGGATTTACACTGCGAAATCCGTGCCTGAATTATGCCTGAATCACAAGACAGACCTTAAAGACGAGATAATATCCTATCAATAAACGACCATACATAGTTATATAACCTCAGAACATATATATTGACATTCAACAAGAACAAGAAACCGACTACAACATAAATCAATTGCAGGAAAAGATGTTCTGCTATAATTTGATCCAACCCCAAGGTTCGCTTCAATCCTCCTAACAACAGCGTTGAATATGCATGAACCAGATATATCTCATATCCGTCTTTCGAATATATATCTATATAATAACGTACTATCCTAAATTTATCATATAAGAAAACAAGACCTTTTTTCATATAAGTTCCCCCTATTCCCAGGATTGTCAAACCATAAGCGAGAAACAACAAATTGGGCGAAAACTTATTCGCTTGCAAATCAAAAGGTCTCTTCTCAATTCCAAAAGCATAAATGACATAGCTTATAGCGACTGCCACACAAACCACATTTTGCCATCCTAATTTCTTTGTATAATACAGCCCCCATATCGTAAAAAAACAATAAATAATCACTGTTTGAAGCAGATCCGGATAATGAGACTTAAACAACTGCGATAAAACCAGGGCAACACCCCAAAGAATAAAAGGCGGCTTATATCGGTGAATAAACCAGACACAAAAAGGAAGACAAAGGCTAATCAGTATATAAGGAGATATGAACCATATATGGTCGAATATCCGATTTTCCAAAGGAGGATTGAAAAGCACATAAGACACCACATCTTCCAAAGATATCCTATATCCATGCTTCCAATAAATATACAAAACAACCGGCAAACAACATAATGTATATTTCCAGTATGGAATTGCTATTCTCTTGACCTTACCTTTCACATATTCCCAATACGTTTTTTTCGACGACAATGAATAAGATGCACCGACAAGATAAAACACTGTCACCATCGCAAAAAAGATGCCGGAAACCCAGCCTCTTTCGAAAATGCCGACTTTAACACCTTCCCACCACATCAAATGGCAGACACAAGTGATATAAATCATTATTCCCCCTCTATAGATATCAAGATTCCGATCCCTCATTACAAATTTTATTATCAATTCCCCTCAATGGCGTCAAAGATACTTTTTACTTTTCATAAAAAAAGAGTAATATTGCATACTAAAAACAATTCTTACAAACAGATGAATTACACCAGATACTTCATAAGCCTTTTATTATTGGCTTCCGGTTTGAGTGTGCAAGCCCAGGAAAAGAGAGCGATGACATTCGACGAAATGGTTGGATGGGAACGCATATCCGAACAGCGTATTTCCGATAACGGCAAATGGGTCTTCTGCAAAATGGAACCCTGGCGGGGAGATGCCGCCATTCGGTTATACAACGGCAAAGGAGAAGAGAAAGCAACTTTCAAACCTGCTTCGACAGCTCAGTTCAGTGCTTCATCCGAATATCTGCTGGTAACAAAAGTTCCTCCCTTGGAAATGGTAGAAGCCGAGAAACTAAAGAAAACCGGCAAGGATAAAATGCCGATGAACAACCTTGTCATCTTCCGGCTGACAGGCGGAGAAGAAACGGTAGACTCGCTCAAGACATACAAACTTTCGGAAACGGCCGATTGGCTGGCTTATCAGCGCGGAAGCAAAAAAGACTCCATCCTCTACATCCGTTCGCTCGACGGGATGCAAAAAGATTCGTTTCCGGCAGTAAGCGATTTCGGATTTGCCCCAAAAGGGAATGTATTGTATTTCGTATCCGATTCGGTCTTATACACCTATATGCCGAAGAAAGGAAACAGCCGGATATCCGCGGGAAAAGGAGTATTCAAAAAGATCGCATTCGATGAAACGGGCAGCAAGCTCGCTTATCTTTTTTGTACAGACAAAGATTCCGCCTCGACCCGGAGCAGCCTGTATCTGGCAGAGAACAATGCTCCCGGCAAACGGATCGCGGAACGGGGAGACAAAGCCTTCCCCACTTCGTGGATAATCAGTGAAAACGGTGTTCTCCTTTTTTCCGAAAATGCCAACCGCCTGTTCTTCGGTACTGCTCCGGAGCCCCGTCAAAAAGACACGACCATACTGGCCGAAAACCGGCCCGACGTACAAGTGTGGAGTTGGGACGAAAAGATACAATACACACAACAGTCTTTCAACAAGGCTGCCGACCTGAAACGGTCTTACACGGCGGTTTACAACATCGGTTCCGGACGCCTTTTCCAACTGGCGACCGAAGAACTCCCCTCTCTGCAAACCGCCGATGAAGGAAATGCTTCACTGGCTCTTCTTTCGACTTTCAAACCATATGGGACACAAAGCATGTGGACGGCCAAAAACTTTTATGACATATACACGGTTGACCTGGAAACCGGAGAACGGCGGCAGATCAAGGGAAAAAGCCCTTCTTACATGCGTTTCTCCCCGAAAGGGAAATACACATACTGGTATCAGGAACAAGACAGCTCCTGGTACACCCGTTCCATGGCCGACGGGAAAGAATTCCGCCTGACTACACCGGAAACATTCACCGGCTGGAACGAGGATAACGATGTCCCGGATTACCCTTCCCCATACGGAATCGCAGGTTGGACGGACGACGACCGGACAATCCTGATCCGGGACCGCTACGATATCTGGGAATTCAGCCCGACCGCTTCCTCTTCTCCTGTCAACCTGACCGTAAACGGCCGGAAAGAGAAGATATCCTATTCGTTGATTCAACTGGATCGGGAAAAAAGATCGTATAACCTGAGCGAAAACCAGTATCTCAACGGCTTCAACGAAGCCACCAAAGGTTTCGGGTATTATGCCGCCCGCCTGAACAAACCGGCTGCCCCCAAAGCGTTGCTGGCCGGCGACTTCAAACTGGCAGCTCTGTCGAAAGCTAAAAACGCGGATGCCGTAATCTATACGCAGGAGACGTATGAACAATATCCGGACATCCTGTTGTCCGACCTCGGCTTCAAGAAATCCATCCGGCTGACGGACGGTATCCGTCAACAAGATTCGATCATCTGGGGAACAGCCGAGCTCACCACCTGGCTCTCTCTGGACGGCCGGCCATTGGAGGGCGTCATCTACAAACCGGCCGATTTCGATCCGAACAAAAAATATCCGGTAATCGTCAATTTCTACGAGCGTAATGCCAATACGCTCTACAGCTACCATATGCCCAGTCCACATCGTTCCACGATCGACTACCCGTTCTACCTGAGCCACGGCTTTGTCATCTTCAACCCCGATGTTCGTTTTATAGACGGCTATCCGGGCGAAAGTTGCTACAATTGCGTAATGCCGGGAATCACTTCCCTGATAGCGAAAGGGTATGTCGACGAAAAAGCGATCGGCGCACAAGGCCATAGCTGGGGAGGTTATCAGGTTGCTTACTTAGCGACCCGTACCCGTCTCTTTGCAGCAATCGAATCGGGTGCTCCGGTTGTCAATATGCTGAGCGCTTACGGGGGAATCCGTTGGGGATCGGGGTTAAACCGTTCCATGCAATATGAACACGGACAAAGCCGTATCGGAGGAAATATTTGGGAAATGCCTCTGCAATACATCGAAAACTCTCCTCTGTTCAACATGGACAAAGTGACTACTCCGATTCTGATCATGCACAACGATGCAGACGGACATGTGCCTTGGTACCAAGGAATCGAATACTTTATCGCCCTCAAACGTTTGCAGAAGCCGGCCTGGTTGCTCAATTACACCGGGGAGCCGCATTGGCCGACGCGTTTGGCAAACCGCATCGATTTCCAGAAACGAATGTTCCAGTTCTTCTGCCACTACCTGCAAGGCGCCCCCATGCCCCAATGGATGAGCGAAGGGGTTCCGGCGGTAGACCGGGATTTCGAGTTGGGATATTAGATACATTAATTATAACAAAACAGCAAAAAGACATAGAAAAAATACGAACCTGGCGTTTATTTACGAATAAATAGTAATAAACTTGCTTTTAATAAACTAAATTGCTTTATTTGCATCAGACAATTTAATTGAAAGACAACAATTAATCTGGTGTATATGAACAAGACAATGACTTTTTTAGGAAGTTTGCTTATTGCAACGATAGCAACATCCTGCGGAACCGGGAGCAAAGACCTGGCCGAAAACACAAACGATCCTTTGGCCAACAGCCCGATAGTCGGTCAATATGTACAGGTAGGGACTGACAAAGTAATGGCATGCGACCAGAAACTACTGGCCGATACCGTACGCATACCGCTCAGCTTCTTTACGGAAGAAATGGAAATCGTAAAACTGGACAACCGGGACGAGGCCTTGGTCGGGCAAACCGGAGTGACGGTTTCAGACAATTACATTCTGGTATATGGCAGCCGGCAAAACCCATTCAAACTATTCGACCGCAAAGGTAAATTCCTGACCAACATCGGTGCGATCGGACAAGGGCCCGGCGAATATCAAATGGTGTATGATGCCAAACTGGACGAAGCGAACAACCGTATCTATATCCTACCCTGGAACGCATCGCAACTCTTGGTGTACGACTTGCAAGGAAACGTCTTGGACCCGATCCCGCTTTGCTTGCGTTGTCCGAAAGCTAAATTCAATGTCGATCTTTCCGGAGGCAAGGTTTCGGTAGTCCTGCTGCCTTTCAAAGGTTATCCGGCCGTAGCCTGGACACAGGATTTGGAAGGGAAAAGAATCGATTTCATAGAACCGGGACATTTGGAAGCGCCCCAGGACTTCAGCAATGAAGTGACAGCCGGGTTCAATATTCCCGGTGTGTTCGATGTCAATATTTTATGCATAATGCCGACCCGTGTCGATTCGCTCTACCGATACGCCAGTGACAAAAACCGCTTGATCCCGACATTTACACTCAATTTTGCCAATACGGACAAAATACCCTGGCATGGATACGGAGAATACCCGCACCATTTCGTAGGTAATTTTTCAGAACCACCGGTTGAAGTCTCTCCCGGATCATGGACCAACGGACAAACTTTCCATTACATCGTGGACAAAGAGACAGGGAAAGGTTCATTCTTTACACTCTATAACGACTATTTCGGCAATCTGGAAATCGGCTATCCCAGCTCTGCATTCTTCAATGGCTATTACACCCGAAACATTGAACCGGGCAACCTCATGACCGACATCGAGAACGCATTGAAGAACCAGGATATCACCGCAGAAATGCGTAAAAAGCTGACTGACCTGCAGGCCTCTATCGACGAAAACGACAACAACTACGTCATGATCGCACAATTAAAGCGATAGACATCATGAACAAACAGTTACTTCTCATCCTGTTACCGGCACTCCTGTCGGCAACAGGATGTAAACAACAAAAGGTGTCTGAAACGGAAGGAACGACCAGTAAGATCGAGGCTCACCAACCGCTTCCGCCGAAATATACGGCACGTTATGACAAGTCCGTCACGCCCGTCCGTATCGATATTGAAAGGGCGACTGCCGACTCCGTCCCGGTCAACCTGAGCAAAGTGGCTTCGTCCATCGAATATTTCATGGTCGGAGACGACAAATACCCAATCACGGACGTGGTTGCGACAAACGAAGGATTCATCGCCCTGAACCAGCCTAAGCTATACCTCTACCGCAAAGGGATGAAACGGAAACGGGTAGGGTTGAAAACAACATACGGGAACTGGATCAATGTACCAGGGACTAAAATCAGTTTTGATACGGTCACGACCCGTCTGTATGCTCATCTGAAACGGATCAACCAGGAAACCGGTTATGGAGAAGAGTATATCGCGGAACTTCCTCCATTAGACTCCGTTTTGGCAAGAGTTTACTACCTGTATCCCGATTCACTGCCTGATCGCTACTTCCTCCCTTCAAAAAAATTTTTCCTCCGTTATTTATCACCTGGTAAATACGTGACTCAAAAGGAAAATAAAGATGGTCAGGATGAAGGCGTCACGCTCTTTCATCTGAATGGAGACACGATTTGTACGTTCATCGCCGGTATAGACCCCACTACCAAGAGAGGCCAGTATTTATACCAACCTCCCTTCTTCGACAAGATATACAGGCATGGCGATCAAATAACGTTCCGCCTGTCTTTCTGCGATACCATCTACCGGATCCGGGACGAACAGACCTATTATCCGGCATACGTGACCGATTTCGGAAAGCTGCGCCTGACCGCAATCGAAAACATTCAAGGGAAAGAGCGGAAAAACAAAGCCTGGATGACCGCACTCGAAGAAAACGCAAAAGCTCTCTTTATCCAGACATACAAAGAAGGTAAAAGCACACAGAGCGGTTGGCTGGATGGCAATCGTGAACCTGATATGCCATCGGAAGAACGTCAAATCGTCTATCTGAAATCCGACAAACAAACTTTCGCCTTACCCGTTAAAGCCCAAGGGCTGACAAATGACCTGGACGGCGGACTTCCCTTCTGGCCGGACGGACAAACGGACGGTTATCTTTACATGATCCGCCCCGCCAAAGAATTGAAAGCAAAGATCAAGCTGACGGGATCACCCAAACAAAAAGAACTGAAAGCATTTTTAGATAGCATGGATGAGAAGCAGAATGTGATGATCGTTGTCAAATAAAAAAATAAATCATTACATTCGCTACAAATACAAATTCAAGATGGAAAAGCACCTTTTTACCGTAAGTTTCCTGTCCGTTTTGCTGTTAGCAACAGGATGCAAGCAGGCAGAAGAAAAGACACGACACATCCCGGCCGCCCCACAGATGGAAGCTCGGATAGACCGCTCCAAGCCTGTTAGGATCGTGGATGTGGAACAAGCCTCTGAAAATCCCGCTCCGCTGAAATTGAGCCAGATCGCTACCGAGATCGAATACTATACCGTCGGGGATGGACGGTTCACCGTCACCCAGGCAATCGAGTTGCCGGATAGCAATGCCTTTATCACATTCAACAACCCACGCATCTATTACCGCAAGCAAGGCGTTCCGAGCAAACGGTATGGCTTCAAGGCATTGGCCTATAAATGGAACAACGAGATGAACGGGCAGAACCTGTTTTACGATAAGAAAACCACCCGTATGTATGTCGCCCTCAGCGGGAAGACGCAGGAAACGCGGAGGACGGGGACGGACAGCATCCCCTTCATCGGCGTCTTGCCACCATTGGACACGATGCTGACGATCCAAAGCTACCTCTTCCCTGAAAGCCCCATCGAGAAATATCCGCTCGGCCGACGCGACGACAAGCTACTCGGTTTCTCTTCCACCGGCTACACCTTATGCAACCAAAGCGAGGCGGCAGGAGAGCCGGACGGGATCACGACATTCAACCTTCAGGGCGATACGCTCTGCCAGTTCCGCTTGAAAGAGGGGAAGTCGGCTCCGCGCACGATGACCGACAACATTCCGTTTTTCCAGACATTTTATTGGAACACCGGACAGGACCGGATGACCTTTATGATGCCCTATTGCGACACCGTCTACCAACTGCGTGATCCGCAAACAGTCGCCCCGCTCTACGCTATCCGTTACGGGAAACAAGGGCTTAACCTGAAAGAGATGAAGGACGCTGAAATCCCGAATGGCAAAATGTGGCTGAAAACCTTCTACGAGAATCCCAAAGGGTTGTTCATGGGCCTTTACCAGAAAGGAGGACGGATAATCGCAAACTGGATCGGTTGGGAATACGACTATAAACCGAACTTGACCCATCAGGCGGTCTACCTGAAAGAAGAAGGACGAACGGTCATGTTGTCGGCCGACAATAACCGGGGCTTTATCAACGACCTGGACGACGGGATGCCTTTCTGGCCGGACGGACAAACGGACGATTGCCTCTACATGCTCCGCACCGTCACCGAAATGCGCGAACTGGTGAAACGCACCGGCTCGCCCAAGCAAAAGAAGCTGATCGAACTGCTGGACAACCCGAAGGTGCATGAACGGGATTATGTGATGATTGTCGTACGATAAGCAAACTTCCGGCTACGGAGGCGTATTCCCTCAAAATTCAAAGCGCACACCGGCCCCGACGCCTATCAGTGTCATGTTCTCGGTGCGATAACTCACCGGCTGGTTGTTATCGAAGTAGTAAGAATAGCGCGGTTCCAGATACAGGCTCCAATCCTTGTAGAAACGGTAAGAGACACCGACAGACAGATTCAACGACCATTGCAGCCCGTCTATACCGGAGCGGTATGTGGCAGATTTATGCTCATCGAAGTTATATGCCTCCACCTGATAGATGGACCGCAATCCCTTCTCCAGCATGAAACCACCGGAAACATACACATTCCAATTCGAGCTGTCCCACAGTTTCACCACCAGATTGACCGGAATGCCTAAATAGTGAAGTCCCAATGTCGCCCGGCGACTGACCTTCCGGCTTTCGTTCATCTTCGAATACAAATAGGTATAAACAAGTCCGCTTTCCAAGCCGATACGGTCGTTCAGGTTCTTTCTGACGGTTAACCCGAACGACAAAGGCGGCGCACAGTCCACATGCGAGAATGTCTCCGGGCCTCCACTCGGATTCAAGTCCGGCCTTTCAACCGGAGGAAGAGGCCCGTCAGGACCTGTCGGGTTATCGTACACGCCATCCTGGGAAGTGTCATCCACCCGCATCATATCCAACGAGAAATGTCCACTTGTTCCCATATTGGCTCCGATCTGCCATTTGCCGCCCTTCGTCTCCGGCTTATCCGCACTTGCCAATAATTTTTGAGTCCGGTGTCTTTCCGGTTCCGGTCCCAGATGCCGTACGGCAGAAACCGGGGTTGCCGGATGTGTAACCTCCGCTTTTGGAGGAAGCTCGATTTCTTCTTCTCCAATCATTTCTTCCCAGGCGACCGTATCGGCAGGAATGGGAACGACCGCCCTCTTTTGTACGGCATAGGCAACCACCCGTTCCTGCGTATCCGTTTTCTCTGGATTCGTCTTTCCGGCAATCGGTTCCTCCTTCTGCGATCCCGCGTCAAGCGTGAGAACGGGGACGGTCGGGTTCAGGCGGATCAGAAACAACAAGGCAAGAACAGCAGCGGCAAGAGTTGCCCAGCCACCGATCCGCCAGACGGAAAGACGCGGGCGTCTGCCCACTTTCGCCTCGATCTGTTCCCAGCATTCCACATCGACGGGCAGCCGGTGATCTTCCAGTTTCTGCTTTACCTTCAAGCTGAACAGGTCTAAATGCTCATTATGTTCTGTTTCTGTTGACATTGTCCTGCGCTATTAAAGATTGAACCATTTCCTGTAATGCCTTCCTTGCCCGTGCGAACTGGGAGCGGGAAGTGATCTCTTGGATATGAAGCATAGCCGCTATTTCCTTATGCGTATATCCTTCGATAGCATACAGGTTGAAGACGGTCCGGTAACCATCGGGCAACCGGGAGATGCATTCCAGTAAATCGTCGGCCGACAGACGATCCAGTACGGAAGCATCCGCATCTTCAACCTGTTCTCCATATTCATCAATCGAAGCACTCGACCGGAGAGCATCGTATTTACGGAGATATTCGAGTGCCGTCGTCACAAAAACCCTTCGTATCCAGGCGCCAAACGGACCTGTCGCCGAATAGGTCTGTATTTTGGTGAATACTTTGATAAATCCATCCTGAAGCAAGTCGCGGGCCGTCTCCCTGTCACGGACGTAACGGGCGCATACGCTCATCATGGCAGGTGCGTACAGCTCGTATAATTCCTTACGAGCCGATGCTTCGCCACGCTTACATCCGTCGATTAACAGTTGTTCGTCCATAAATACTTGCTACTCTCTGATTATATGATGAAACAGGTTTCCGAATAGTTGCACCTATCTCCATTATTTATACACAAATATCTAAATTTATTTTTACCTTCGCAGAAATTAAAGAGTTGTTGTATGAAGCGGGGAATTAGTTTAATCACATTGTTATTGTGCACATTATGCCTGCAAGCGCAATCCGACCTGACCTGGGTCAGAACCGGAGAAGGAAGAATGGTGGCAGTGCCCAAACGGGCGGTTTTCGACTTGAACCTGCCCAAGTTCGCCTATAAAAGCTTCACACCATCGGACAGGCAACTGATCGAAGCCAAATTGCGCGAGTTCACCCCCAACTTCCCGGCTCAATCCGCATACGAACAGGAACGCCCGATGGACATGATCATTTCATCGGCCGCCTATCAGCCTTTCTTCAACCCGTACACGCCGATGATAAGACGTGTCTCGCCGATGGCATTGGATTTCCACGAAGTGTCAATCGTCCCCGTCAGCGAACAAGTCTCCTTTATCACAAGCGGGCAACAATACACATGGCCCGGTGTCGGCGGCCTTACCCGGATCAATACGGAACTGCTGTGGACACACGACCGGTTCTCACTGTCGGGAGGCGCTTTCGGCGGACGCTATTTCACGCCATTCAATCCTTCCCCCCAATTTATGGGCGGGTTCAATGCGATGGCCGGCTATGACGTGACCGATTGGATGACAGTGAGAGGATGGGGACAATATACGTTTTACGACCACAACGAGAGAAACAACCCGCATATGCTGATGAACCCGTTCTACAACCATACAAACGTAGGCGGAGCATTCGAATTCAAGGTGAATGACAGCGGCTTCAAGGTCGGCGTGGGGATCAACTACGAATACAATCCGATCCGCGGGAAGATGGAACGCCAGTTCATGTTCTACCCGGCTGGCAAGATCGGGACGTTCCGGATCGGCAACTGAACTTCGGCTGAAAGAAGCACAGATACCGAACAGGAAACACAAGGGATTTCAGACCATTATCCGATCAGCATAGACCAGGTCAGTCACTTGTAAACTCTCTGAACTCCAAACAACCACCTCCTAAGATACCGGTTCCACCTTCCACATTCGAGTAGATGCGGACCGGTTCGGCAAAGCCTATTTCCGCCAGATTGCCAACAAAGCCACTCTCATACAAATCATTCATGGTTTTCATATAGTTATAATAGGAGC
>ERZ857801.614-NODE-614-length-46542-cov-5.821068_pt1 | contig 46542 bp, 41 predicted proteins | sample MGYA00519762_ERZ857801 | MGnify/ENA primary metagenome ERZ857801 (study PRJEB31778, sample SAMEA3449368) | human gut metagenome | biome: human gut; feature: human-associated habitat; material: faeces | place: United Kingdom | collected 2010/2012 ...
GGTCAGGGTGTAGGATTACCAACGGTCAAGGTGTCGTTTTGGCCCGGCGTACGCACGCTGGAAAAGGCCCTGGATGTTCTGATAAAAAACGGAATTCTGGGTATGTGGGAATACTGTCTGGCTGGAAAGCGGAAAATATCTGGCACTAATTTATTTTTTGTGTCCTATGAGGAATTCATAAAATTATATGTCCATTTTGAATTATCCAACTTCCCTGCATCAAAATAGAGGAGGGGCGAGGTACCTATTACGGTGACCTTGCCCCTCTTTTAATTACTGGTGGCCAGCATTATTACCGATGTGCCCATCAAGATACCTCTGATGAAAAAAGAGTCGCATGGAAGGATTAAGCCCCATGGGTACACAATGTGAACCTATGGAGCTTAAGTCGTGTACGGGGAGGGGCTATGGCTGCGATTTGTCTGTATCCATATGCCCGGGAGTATGTCGAAAATGATCAGCGCAAAAAGTCGAGGGACGAGTGGCCAAAAAGTGGCAAAAGTACAAGGAGGCGGAGATGGCCCAGATGCGGGACGCCGTCCGGCGGCGGGTCTTCAACGCACTGGCCCACGGTCGGGGTGACACTATGTGGGAGGTTACCTGCGGGGGACACCTCTTTGCAAGACTCCGCCCGGGCGTCCTATCTGCAAAGCGGGTTGGAGAACAAAAACGCAGGGAACAGGAACAGACCTACAACGAAGCCCACAGCCCGTTAGGCGACGACTGACAGACGACCGGAAACAGCATCTTACGGAAAGCCGCCCTTCTCCAAAAAGGCGGAATAGGATATCGTAGGTAATTCTAAAATTATGTCAAAGGAGATTGCTGAAAACTACTGTTCTGGCGATTTTCAGCAATCTTCTTCGTTCTAATTTTCCCGACACTTGAAAATGGAATCGTTCTGCATATTTTTGCGTCGTTTCCAAGGGTATGTAACCAGCGCCTCGGCACCGTTTATATGAGGCACGGATCTATCGGACAATGGCAGCCAACAGAGAATTAGATTTTATCGTCTACGCTTTTCGACAGCGTTTTGATTGAGCAAACCAGTTCTTCTTTTAAATCAGGCTTTGAAAGATAGTCCAACACCCTTTCCTTCTCCCCATGACAGAGAAAATACGAGACCATCATATTTGTTCCCGCCCGACTGGCTCCGATTTGAAGCTGCCAATCATCCGGCCGGAGCAAACGAAAAAACATGTGTCCTTTATTTTGAGACTCGGGGATACCAAATACCACATGAACCGATCCGTCCTTTGCCCGTTCTTTCATAACCTCGATTGCTTTACCGATAATGAAGGAAAGTTTCTCATCCGCTGCCCGTTCTTCCTGTACATCACTTTCCACTTTTGGTGCGGTCCTCTGCGGGTACGGCGCCTGTGCTCTTCCGCCGGCCTCTTTCGTTCCGCCATAGATATTCTGGATGTAATCATTCTTCTTCAGTTTCTTTCCTAAAATGCGATTCAAAACACCCATACAATCTCACTCCTTCGGCTTGTATCTTCCGTAAGCCCTCGATACAGAATTATAACGGCGATTTTACAAACGCCAACGTTTATCTGTGTCTCTCATCAACCTTGCCGGATTCCAACCGCATGGGCTGGGTACTTGCAATCTCACAATACATTCTCAACTGATTTAATGCGTATTGCTTTGAGTCCCTGCAGAAACCTTCAGGGATATTGTTTAAAAAAGCTCCAGTCGGTTCAAATGCGTCTTTCAGACATACTGTACAAAGTCTTTGAGCCCAACAATTCCGGCACTGGCGTAGAAACAATTCATGAGCATTGTCGTAAATCCGGCGCAGTCTATCCAAATCAAATCCACCCTCCAGATTTCCGATGCATACCTTGTCACAGCTGCTTTCGCAAATGCCGAAATTACCGTCAGCATGAACAAATAGTTTCTCCAACGGCGGCATGCAGCTGCCAATATACCCGGCATCACCATCTCGAAAGATTCTACGTTCATGCGCCGCCAGTACAGGCCGGCCAAAACAAGGCTCCAGGTAAGGGTCACCGTGTTTGCAGTATGCGCTGCGAAGTGTTTCTTCAATTTCTGTCCCGGACTCTTCTGAGAGCATTTTGTCTATATAATCGTTTGCGTCTGTACCTCGGATGCGTGTGACTACATTGGGAGGCTTTCCAACTTCTTCCCGATAAAAGTCCAGCAATGCCGGCAGATGATTTCCGTGCGCAACATTGGCGATAAAATGGATTTGCTCTTCCCAGACATTTGGGAAAGCGTTCCGCACCTCGTGGATATTATCCATGATTTTGCCTAAACTTCCGTTTCCAGCCCAGTCCCTCCTGTGCCGGTCATGGTATGGTCCGTTGATGGTCAGCATTATCTGGACATCTGGATGGCCGTCTAAGAACCGAGCGACGGTTTTGTTGAGCAGTACCCCATTGGATGTGATACGAAAGGTTATTGCCTTACTTGGCATGGCATACTTTGCATACCTTACCGCTTCTTCGATCTGATCTAAACGAAGAAGCGCCTCGCCCCCATAGAAATCTATGGTAACATGGGGTCGGCCGCTGCTATGGGCTGCAAAAAAATCTATGCTTTGATGGAGGATATCCTCCGTCATATCCTGATCTGCATGGGGCTCCACATGGGTATAGTTTCCTGAGTACACACAATAGTCACAATTTAGATTGCATCTTCTCGTAATCTGCAGCAAAAGAGCGGGAATCCGATCTTTGATCATTTCTAAATAGCGAGAGAAATCATATTCCCACAGGATGTCAGGCAGGGGTTTTACCGATACCATGTGGTGCGTCAACAGGTACCGCAGGATTGCAGCTTCAGCAGCCCCTCCGCTTTCTCGAATCAGTTGTGGGCTTATAGTCAGGATTCGGCCAGTGGCGCCGTCATAGGCATAGTAGCCCGATGCAGTGCTGAACAATTTCAGAAGTCTATAGGTTGACTCCATAGTCTTTCGTCCTATCACCTGCCAGATCCGGAAAACGGGCAATATTTCTGAGTTCCAGTCGTAATCCGCGCACATTCGGCTGGAGTATATCCGCCAAAAGACACATTCTTCCGTTTGTTCAGCCGCTCATCTTCCAAAACCAATGTTTGATCGTCCCCGTCTTTTCCGATTTCTCCCGCTGCTTCCGCAAGTTTCTCGCGCTGTTCTTCCACTGTAGTACCATCCAGCTTGGCAAGGAGTTCCAGCGCGTCATCCTGCACCTTATCCGCTTCATTCATAAGCTCCTGTACCCGCTGCTCCCTCAGTTCGTTCAGCCTTTCCTGTTGAACAGCCTCAAGGGATTCCATCCGATTTAGATTTTCGTTCATTGGTCATCCTCCTTCAATTTGACGCTTAGCCTTTCAGGCTGCTTATTGCTTTTCCCGTACATCAAAAATCATATGAGCCAGAACCCGTACGATCTCCTGCTCAAAAGCATGGCGTTCTGGATCTTCACGAGCAATTTGGGGCAATTGGGACTGGATCAACGCCGCTTGGCAGTAGGACAGTTCCGCACGTTCTGCTGCAGCCTCCGCTTGATAGACGGCGCTCCTCTCTCCTTTGGAAATCAATTTCCCCGGGCACGTCCATACCAGTTCTGGGAGCGTCAATTCCTCTTCGTAAGTTCGTATCAGAGTACGTTCACTCATCTCACGGCATAGCAGGTGAAGTGGAGACAGTGCGGGGCAGGGCCATGCCCAGCCAGTGGTATCGTAACACTTCCCTCCAGATGGAAACGGAATTTGCCTTTGCAGTTTATGCCGGGTCAGCAGCTCCAGTTCTAAGCCATCTGTTAGCCATCGTTTCCTACTGACCTCGATTCTTGTATCGGCAAATAGCTTCTTGAGTTGGTCAAAATACGATTTACGAGATTGTGTCTCCCCCTCATCCTGCCATTCCAGGTGAAGAAACTTGGCATGTTCTGCGAGCCAAATAATATCGTCATAAAATGAATCCACATTCTCTTTCGTGACTTCATAGTTAATCAAGCAATCCGGTGCCAGCTGCCGTATGCTTTGATTCAACTGGCAGCATGGAATTTTGGCCTTTAACAGAGATGATACCCGTCCATACTCCTGGTGGTATTCCTCCCGGAAAGCGAGAAATCGCACCGCGTCTGTGGAGAACATGAGTTGAATCTGGATCTGTTCTTCTTCTTCCAGCAATTTGGAGAACTCCGCCAACTCCAATAGATCTTCTGTCCGATCCAAAGGATTTCCGCCTCTCAATATAACTGTTATCGCGGAGGCACAGTCGTTTTTCGCCTGGATCACCTCGTGTTCCAAAATCTGCATCGCCGTTTCCAAGGGCATCACTCTGCCACTGTAAAAGGGAAGGGTTTCGCCGCCGGGGTGCAGACTGAACATAAGGAAAACCGTGTAGCCCCAATGAGTAGAGGCCAGTGGACAGTACAGATCTCCACGGCAGGGCGGGCGATTATTCCACATAGCTGTACCTCCTCCGTTATTTGCGGTCCACTTTGACCCACAGCGCTGCGTCATCATGGGAACTTGAGATAATGACTTCCCCCCGGTCCAAGGCAGCGATCAAATCCATCTGCTCCTGATTCAATCCCATACAGTTGCCAACAGCTTGACGGTCATCCAGAGCCGGCATCCGGTGGATAATCTTCAGGTCGGTATTCTTAATCGCATCGGGAATCAGCTGAGAGGGCTGTTGATCCACGATCATCAGTCCCTCGCCCCACTTGCGGATTTCTCGGAGCATATTGCTGAACATAGATGCAGTAGCTCCTTGAGGATTGGCGCCATCCATATGGACAGTCGGCAAAGAGATTAAACGGTGGGCTTCCTCCACCACGGTTAGGTGCATCAGCCTATCCCCCGATTGCAATGCCTGACGGTATTGGGGCAGGTAGTAATAGCTGGCTGAGCGGTATTCGCTCAACGCCCGAAGAATCAAAGACATGAAGAATGCCTTATCCTCATCGGACTCAATGCCGATCAAGTTGATGATAACTTTCCTACCGAATAGTTCCTTCCCCGGCGTTGAGTGAGGCGCATCGAAAAAGTCCTGTTTCCAGCCCAGTAGCAGGCTCTTAATCCGAGTCTCCATGGCGGCTGTTATATTCTGGTGGTTCTCTGCAGCGTATCCCCGGCTTTTCATCAGGGCCTGGACCACATCCAAAAGCTGGCTGAACCCAGGATAACACTGGATTAGTTTTGGGTCGGCCTGGTTACTATTGGCGATTGGACGGCCAGTGGAGGGATCGGGGCCAAGCGCGTTGTCGGCCAGATCTTGCAGGGCTTCTTTCATCAGAAGCGGGAGCACCTCGCCCATGCTGACACTGGCAGTTAAAAGACTTGCCAGGGCGTCCAGATGCCCCTGAATGTTCAGCGGCACACCAGCAGGCGCACAAGGCTGGAAAGGATTGAGGTGCATTGTCTCCAGCCGTTGACCATAAAACTGCTCATAACCCGGCATATAGATGGCGATTCGATCCTCTTCCGGGCAGGTTTTGTTATACTCCATCGCCCACTCTACATAGTCGGTCTTCACCGGTTCAATGACCAGCCAGGGCACTCCATATCCAGCGATGCCGGATAGGATAGAAAGAGTGGTTGTGGACTTTCCGTAGCCTGTGATTCCGTCGTTCAGGACATGGCGGACTAGACTGTCAATATTCAGCCTATACTCCTGCCCAGTGATCATCCCCATGTCCATGACCCTCCCAAGCAGGATGCTGCGGCAGTCTTCGGGAAGCATGGGTGGATTTGCGGTGAGTTTGACGGCGTTATGGACGAAGCGAAGTCCAGGCACATCTCGCCGAGGCAGGCTGGCGGCGATGGACAGCTCTTCGGTAGTCATAGGAGTGGAAAAATTCTGATAAAGAGGTCCAAAGATATGCCAACAGTTTGGGGAAAGCCCAAACTCCTGATTCAGTGCCAGTTTCGTTTCCAGCGCAACCGGAAGCGGCAGGAGTGTATAATTTCGAATATAACTGCGGATTCCAGGATGGATGCCGGTGTTGAAAGCTCGAATCGGTTCCACATAAGTATCGTGCCCGGAATAAATGGAACGAAGCATTCCCAGAACTGCCTCCACCGTATCCTCACTGGCCCCGGCCACATAGATCCCAGTATTCCAAAAGCCCAGATTCCGTCCGTTCTGAAGTCGATGGATATGCTTTTCCACCAGCTCCTCACAGTAAGCAGCGATAAAATCCTTTTCTTCGTGACTGCCGCTGGTGGAAGCCGAGTAGTTCTTCCCACGGCTGACGCCGGCACTGACACCTGCAAGGACCTTTATCCCTTCGTTTACCGCTTTACCTACCGTCATCCCGACGGCCATTCCGGCGGGACCGGCAAAGGCGCCGGCTACTGCAAACAGGCTGGATAACAAGTGCCCAAGTTGTGCGGAAGCAAAAACATTTTTTCCGCTCCCTTCTGCCCAGCTTGCAGAGAGATTCATGGATACACAGCGGTGGATTGCCCCACGCAGCTGGAGCAGGGTGTGCGTGAGGGAGACGATCTCTTGATCTCGGGCAGGTTCCGCCAGGATCAGCAGGGCGTAGTCCTGTTCCAATCCCCGGTCATCCTTGACGCCGTAGGCCAGCTTATCCAAAGTCTGGATCAGATTGATCTGCCCAGTTTGCTGCTGCCGGCTGGAGGGCAGCCCGGTAATCAAACCGGTATATTGTAAGTTCTCCAATGCGGCCTGGACGGGGCCTTTGGTTCCGGCCCTCTGTTCCACGGGGGAAAGCCCCATGCCGGGCATATGGATCCGGGCGGCCCTGGAAAGCCTCCGTGCCGGCTCAACTCCCCAGCCTCCTTCCTTGCAGGCGCCCAAGTAGACGCTTGTGTGTCCCTTCCGCCGGATCAATGCCAGTGCGGTGCAGCACTCCATCGTATGAGCCGCACTGAGCACGCTTTGCCATCTTTCCAATAGATCATAGTTTTCCGCCTTGGCGGGTGGGATGGGGAGCCGCTCCATGTCCAGCCACTGATAAGGGCGGCTGGTGGTGCAGACCGGAACCTCCCACTTCTGGGGAGCACCCAGTCGGCCAAGAACATCCCGCCCCAACTGATCCTGCAGCAGGGTTGCAAAAATATCCGATGGGAGGGAGCTTTGCGGGTTCATGGATTCCTGGGCCTGTTCAAAAGCGCTGTCACGGTCTTTTGTATAGCTGGCCATCACTCACGCCCCCCTTTTATATAAAGTCCAGGTGTGTGGGAACCGCATCCTTGGTAAAGGATTTGGAGTCAGCGACCAGCTGGCAGGTGATGTGGCGTTCCTCGTCTACAGAGAATTGATAAGAAACGTGCATGGTGTCATCGCCGTCGGAAGTAATTCCACTTGCTGTGTGTTCCAAATTTTCCTGTAGATCCTTTATCTTACCGTCAACTGCATAGCGGCTCGCAAAGAATGCGTTCTTCGCTTGGTTCGCCAACTCTCTTCCCGCCTCTTGGTTAATTGCTGTAACAGCCAGTGCCGCCGCAATATACGCGGCTGCAGGAAGAACGCGCCGCGCCGCAAGTATGATCGATTTTCCCGCTTTAGCCTTGGCATCTTTTTGGACGGCCTGGCTGGTTTTTGTCGTGGTAGCCAGATCCACAGCTGATCCCACAGCTGCAAGGTTCTCTTCTCCACTTTGGAGCAGAACCAGCTCACAACGGATATCTTTAAGACCGCTGGTATAGTGATACGCGAACGCAAACTCGCCTGACCGCTCTACAGGAAGGATTTCCTGTTTGGTCATCAGCGGGATGGCCTTTTCCTGAATCACTGTTTGATTTTCACCATCTAAGGCGATAAATCGAATCATAATTTGATAGTCGGCAGGGGATGACGCGATAAAGTCTCCTGTGTAGCACAGGGCCCCGTTAACACAATTCATCGTGTGATCCAGCAGCGCCGTATCCAACTCATCCGGGAGAATTCTCTCTGGCTGCTGCTTGATTTTTTCCAGATTCAATGTAGGCAGGCCTTGCGGGAGCTGTCCACGCAGCATGGGACGAAGGAAAAAGATATTGCTGCCGCCACCGGTGAGGAAGATCCAGTCAATGGTCTCTTCCCTGACGTCCATGCCTTTTGCCGCCTTATGTGCTGCGCCGTTTTTGATCACACTGCGGATAGCGACGGTTAGCGTTTTGATATATTCAGATGCCACCTCTTTCATAAACCGCTCTGGGGTGAGACGCTTTTGGGGATCCTTTTTATAGTCAGCCTTCGGCAGCAAGTCTCTGTCATAATCAACCCCCAGTCCATCCAGCGTGTCCCGTGTGCCTCCAACACGCCAGTACAAATCATTGGATTGTTCCTTGAACTCCCTGAAATCCAGATAACCCCGTTGCTCCAGAGACTCCTGAACGACCTCAGGATTGACAAAGCGGTTTTCCATCAGATAGTGGCACAGGGCTTGGTCCAACGCCAGCCCGCCGCATAGGGCTGTTGCTGTCTTTTTGCGGTTGCTGGGTTCAGGCCAGCAGCCCAACTGCTGCCACTGGACTGCCCATTCCCCGGAAGCGCCGACCCCATAGTAAAAGGATACCAGGTTAATATCTGCGGTCAGACCGCCGATGTCAATGAACAGCGCCAATTCCTTGCGTTGGGGGTCTTTGACTGATTTCCGTATCGCACGTTGAAACAGTGCGTTGTTCGATGAAAGTGCCAGGCTGGAAAGGCTCGTTGCCTCGTCCAATTTCCGAAACTGACCATATCCGTTTTCAGGGGTAAACCCCGCCTCCATAAGCAGATTCTGCATGAGTTGGTTTGAATCATAGGCGGAAATAAGGGGTGTGGTGTACCAGATCTCCTTCTCAGCGGCACGAAACAGTTCATCACTGAGGTCATGATTACATTCAAGAAACCAACGGAGATACCCCAAAAACAACACCGTAAGGCGGCAGGCCTCCTGAAAGCCTCCATCGGTAGGATCATAGAGACCATGCTTGAATTCAGTGGACGCCTTTAGTCCAGATAGCTGTTTCAACGCATCCAGTGCATCTTCTCCAAATAAAGTTGTACCAAACGGCGCTGAGGGGTTCTGAGCCTTTTCCACGATAATGGTCGGGAACTGCATCCTCCAGCCAGTTCCCTCCACCGGGGAAAAGCCAGCGTTTGGCGACTTCTGCTCCAGGAGGTTCCATGCAAGGGCGCTGACAGTGCTGCCAAAATCAACTGCTATGCGCATTTTGTAGTTGCTCATCTTGCTTCCTCCTATTCTGTTTCATGCCCGGCCTGCGTCAACGGGGCCAGCGTTTGGGCCAACTGCTCCGGATGGGCGGCCAGCCACAGGGTGTAAAGCCCCTCATTCGTATGATCCGGATCGGTCAACGCCTGATCAAGCTCGGACAAATAGTTCTGCTGACGCTCCTCCAATACGGATTCCGATAATGATTCGTCTCCCGCCAACGGCATTCCTCCCCCTGTAAGGGCATCAAACGTAACCACATGTCTGGTATCCAATGAAAATTCCAGTCGGTAAGCTGGCGATTCCAGTGCTGGGGCTCCGCCATATAGGCTCATGCCATAGAAGAAGAAGCGAATGCGCCATCCATCTATACCACGGTACAGCTCCGGGAGGGTAGGCTGAAAGCCCATAGGGATCAACACCTGGGAAACACGGCCATTGATAGCCAATTCCATCCATTGTTCTGCATTCATACCGTCTTTACCTCCGTGTGTACAGCGCCGCCAGCGAATTTCCACTGGTTGCCCATGCTTTTAAGAAAACTTTTTCTGGAACCGAGAGGCCCTGCCCATCCGGCCTGCCTGGATCATTGAGAATGACTCTGACGTCCTCTGGATCATTCCGGTCAATTCCAACCACCTGGACGGCATGGTCAGCCCGGAAAAAGCCAAACCTGTTCGGATACGCCATTTTGATACTGCTGATCAGCGCGATGACTTTGCCGCCCCCGTCCTGGATCTGTTCGATATCTTCCAAGGTCGCTCCCGTCTGCAGCTCCCGCTCCATACCATGGACTTCGCACAAAGCGCCAACATCGTCAAAATATGTGCCGAATGAAGGATCGTATAGTTTTAACTCCTGCCCTTCCTGTATCAGCCGAGCCTCTGTTAGTTGAGGATCTACCTTACTTCGCAGGATAAAAGACGAGCAGTTCACTGCGCAAGAGTTCTTTTCAGACTGGAGTGTCCAAAGGGGAATGTCCATCTCCGGCGTCCCGGAGATATTCTCCAGAGCGGTCGGCGTCAATTTGTCCAGTTCTATCTGGCCATGGCAGCGAATCCCATTGGCATCGGTGTAGGGCCTTGTGGTATAGTCCTCAGGCTGCAACCGCTCCTTTTGTTCATCGGAGTCGCGGTTGCGCTCCATCCGCTCCAGCGTGAGACCGTCCAGAAGCTTTACAGGAGGAAACTCTTGAAAAAGAGCGGCATCTATGGCTTTCTCCGGTTTAACTGCGCCTTCTAATGGCGACGCTCCCTCCAAAAGCTGCTGTGCCCACTCGATTGCCTCGGAGGAGACTTCTATCTTGTGCCCTTGTGGAGTGTCCTTGCCCTCCACTTGTTCGAGGGACGGATTCCACTCGTGAAATTCACGGCTCATTTTATTCCCTCCTCTTGACCAGAGTATAAACCATTCATAGGACGCAAATCATGGATAACGTCATTTTGGCTGCCCACAGTGTTATTTTGGCAAAAAGCCGCTGCCGTCTGAGAATAGAGAGCACGGCTGACCGGCACCTCATAGCCATCATCCAATGTTAAAATACGGGTACCTCTATTCAAGATTCTCAGATGGTTTCGATTGACCAGGAAACTTTGATGCACCCGCAGGAAACGGCCTTGCGGCAATAGCGTCTCCACATAATCTAATGACTTTGGAATTGGCCCTACCTCTCCCTCAGCCGTATGAATATAAACCGCCCGCTTTTGAGAATAAAAGCATAAAATATTGCCGAACGGAACAGCGAAGGAGCGAAAACGATCAGAGTGATAGAAAAAGCCCGGATCTGAGCATAAGGCAGCTAACTGTTCCAAAAAGAGGTCTTGGAGCGAGCAGGATCCTTCGATATCCCAATACCGTACCGGACGAGATGGGAGCAATGGAATCAGTTCCGGCTCGCCGCGCCCGCAGTATACCAGACGGCATGAGGGGTTGTTCTTGTAGAGCATTTGGCCAATGGTACCGCATCCAGGAAAGGTCAGATCCACAAAGGCAAGATGGAGCCCTGCCCAAAGAGACGGGTCTATTGGGGGGGCAGCCTGAAGAACATGGCACAGGAGGAATGACACCCGCTCCAGATCGGTCTGATAGATAACCTGTGAGAGATTTTTCTTAATCGCCTGGCAGGCCCGTTCACCTGGTGCAGCAATCAATATATTCAGTTCCATGTTGGACAGGTCACCTCATTCCCATTGGATGGCAATCAAGAATGCAAAATGCAAGAACATCCAATTAGCTCAATATAATAAAGTATAGATTCTTTTTGAGATCAATAAGTCTGCGTTTTACGGCTTCAGTCGCTATCAAATATGAAAATATTATACTCCCAATACCCACTAATCTCAAGTGACTGTTCAATAAACAGGCTATTTGGAAATAATAATTAAATGCGACTGAATGGTACCACCAAAGCGGGGGATCCTTTCCGGCATAGCGGGGGATGTTTGCCCTGAGTACGGAGGATGGTTTCCGAAAAAGCGGGGTATATTTTCCGCCGCCGGAAATCGCATACTTTGAAGTGAAGAAAATTTTCCTCAAAATGTTTCAGATTGCTATGACAATTATGGATAAAGCGCGATAAAGCAAACTTTATATTCCATAAACTTTTGCATGGCAAAGTCCTGGATTTTCAAAATAATTAAAACTTGCAAAAGTTATCAAGTAAGTAAGCCTACGCTATTTTGTGAATAGCGCAGGCTTATAATCGCCTACAAGCCATGGACTGCGTCCATGCATACAGAACGAGAATTCTTTAAGCACCTTGGCCGCTTTGAAAATCTTATAACCGCATATATAAAACAGGCTTTGGGGCAGCAATGCTTACCTGTCGTGTAGGCGGAAATACTATGCACATTTGCCGTCAGCGGTGAATTATCCAGCATGGTGAATCATCCTCTGATAACACTGTAACCGTATGAATAGTATAAATCACCTCCACCCGATGTGGAGGAATTTACACAAGGGGATGATTACGACAATGAACAACAACGAAGTAACTGCAAACAGCAAAATGGAACCTGCCGATAGCACCAGCAAGCCTGTGACAGTGGAAAAGCTGGATATCAAGAGCATGAGGGATTATCTGCCGATGTATCTGGATGCTATTTTGTCCGGCGCCAGGGAGCCTGCTATCTCCACCGGTTTTGCCGGCCTCGACATAGCCCTGGGCGGGGGGCTTTACCCCGGCCTGTATATAATGGGCGCCATTAGCTCGCTGGGTAAAACAACGCTGGCTTGTCAGATAGCAGATCAAATCGCCGCAGCGGGACAGCCGGTGCTGATTTTTTCGCTGGAAATGGCTCGCAAAGAAATTTTTGTCAAGAGCATCAGCCGCCTGTCTGCGATTTGCAAGATGATTGGAGAGTCGGAGGATACGCTCACCGCACGGGATTTGTTGAGCGTATCCACCATATCAGCAGACACCCATGCATTGATCAAATCCCTTTTTGAGGCATACGGCCGCATCAGCAACAATATCTATGTGCATGAAGGTGTGGGGGACATCAACGTAAAAACGATCCGGGCCATAGTAGAGGCATTTGCAAAGAAGCATCAAAAAACGCCTGTGGCGATTATTGACTACATTCAAATTCTCGCACCTTACCAGAGCAAAACTGTTACCGACAAACAAAATATGGATAAGTCAGTGCTGGAACTCAAGCGACTTGCTCGTGATCTCAATGCGGTAATCATTGGCGTTTCAAGTTTGAACAGAATGAGTTACAATGATGCAATCACGATGTCGGCTTTCAAGGAATCCGGTGCCATTGAGTACTTGGCGGATGTGTTGATCGGTCTGCAATTGGCCGGGGTTGGCGGCGATAAATTTAATGTGGAGCAGGCAAAGCAGGAAAATCCCCGTAAAATCGAAGTCAAGGTTCTGAAGAACCGGAATGGCCCAGTTGTCCCCTCGTATCTTATGTATTACTACCCAGCGGATAACTTGTTCGTGGATGTTTTGGAAAAACCTAATGCCCTTCTTTTGGCTCAGCTGTTTGACCCACTGCAGCAACAGGAACTCCCCTTCTGATTGATCTAAATGGTTGAAAATACCCATATTTTGTGGTATAATTAAATAAATCGGTTGAGTGATCGCAGTGATTGCTCAACCGATTTTTATATTTGGACAAGGGGTGTTTGTAATAAATAGAGTAAATAGAATAGACTTTGAATATGGACACAAAATATCCAGCGTCATTGATTGCATTATGACTATATTGGGGGTACTGATCATCCTGGCAGTTGCCACTGGTATAATACAGCCAATTGGTGTCGGGGGATGCAGTATGAGTCCAACTTATCAGAATGGCGACATCCTATTCAGCGTTCACAATTTTGGAGTTGTCCCGCACATCGATCGAGGGGATGTGGTTACACTGTACGCCGATTCGGATGACCTTTACCTTAAGAGAGTGGTAGGGCTCCCCGGTGACGAATTAGTGGCTGAGAACGATGTCCTGTGGGTAAACGGTATGGTCTACGATACTATTCCGGGTACAGGAAACTGGGTCGCCGTCGTACCCACAGGGACGGTGTTTTGCCTCGGCGACAACCGCGCCAATTCACATGATAGCCGTGATTTCGGACCGGTTCCGTTTTCTCAGATTTTTTCGATCATTATATAAGAATCCCCCCCAAAATGCGATATTTCTCGCAAAATATGTATATAGTAAATCAACTTCATCCGGAATGTCGACGCCAGGTGAAAATCTAACGGAAAGGATGTATCGACCACAAGGGCCCAGAAAATACAGGAACGACAACTCAATACACACGATCACGAGAAGAAAAGCGACCTGATTTTTCAGGCCGCTTTTCTTTGCAAAAAGACTATGGGTCGAAAATCCTCCCCTTGATACCATGATTCTGTTCAAGTTTCAGTGCAAAAAAGGCGAAACTTATGAAAGCAAAAGCTCCCTATATCCGCTTGTAACAGCCACCAAAAATAGCCTGTTTTGGAATGGATCGAATAATTCCGTATAGTTTTCAACTGATTACCCCTATTGCCGACCATGGTTATTACCCGTTGCTGCAATATATCGGTAAGCTGTCGGGCGACTAATTTTGGCTAACCTTGCAAGCTCTGAAATATTGATTTTTCCGGCTTGGTATTGGGAGAAATACCGCCAAAAGCTACTTGGTATGCTTTCAGCGGTCACTGGAGGCCGGCCTATTCTCTTTCCCTTTGCCCGTGCGTTTGCCACCCCCGAGCGCACCCGCTCACGAATCATATGCAACTCAAGTTCTGAAAAAACACCGGCGATTTGGAGAAACGCCACCGACATAGGATCTGGGGCATCAAGGCGACAATCCAATGTGATTGAGCCTATAATCACGAGCCGTAACCTCTTTTCCTTTATTAAGGACATGATATCGCAGAGGTGCCGGACACTTCTGGCGATTCTGGGGACCTCTGTTACAATGATAGAATCTCCCGGTTTTACAGCCGCAAACATGAGGGACTGTTGTTCTTTGATGTCGGCGTCCCCATGCTCGTATTCTGTCCAAATTGTTACAGCCCCGGCTGCCCGCAGTTCCCGAACTTGTCTTTCCACATCCTGTCTGGATTCGTTGGTACTACACCGGGCATAGCCGTGGACGGTCTCCTCAGGTGTAAGGAAAATCCCTGTTTCCTTTTTCATGACACTTTTCACCTAAAAACACCTCCAAAGAGGCCCCCGAGAGGAGGCCTCCGATGTGTAATAGAAAACAAATGTTTTTTGGACGCCGTATCTGGACGTCACAGGATCGTCGGGTAGGGGTCGTCATCGTCATCATCGTCCAAACCGGCAAACCACTCGCGGGGGAGATCCAGCGGGTCTTCATCGTTGTCCGGGGGTTCGTCATCCGGGGCGGTTATGGTGTGCGATTGAGACACCTGCCGGGCGTCCCAGTGGCAATCGTCGGCCAGATCACGGATGCAGTCGCAACATAGCCCCGCCACCATGTCGGCCACGTCTGCGGCGTACTTTCTCATGATCAGGTTGAGTTTGGGCAGTGCTACCCTCAGGTCCATCAGAATGTCCACTGCCTCTGAGATGTAAGCCGGGTCTTGCTTGATCTGGGCCTGGAGCCGCCACAAAGAAACCCCAAAAGCCGCCCAGTCGTCCACGGCCCAGCAGTCCATGTCGGTGACCTGGATGTTGTTGGTATCGCTCATGTGTCATTCCTCCTTTGTTTTTCTGCGTGACGTCGATCAACGTCCGCCCGCCAAATCGCCCACTCAGCCTCCATGTCCTGACGGACGTCCGCAAGTACAAGATCAAGAGCCTCCATGACCTCCGAGTAGTCGGTCAGTAGGTTTAACCCTTTATGGTTTTTGTAATCCGTCAGGGCGGCCAAATAGGCCGCTGCCCAAAGGATGCCCTCTCGGGGAGGCCCGTCCTCACAGATGGCGCAAACGATCCGCTGCAGGGTCTCTATGGTCTGCTTGGGTTCGTCCGCCTGCTCAATTTTGCATAAGACAACGCTGTACTTATCCATGCCCGTCACCTCCGTCGATGCCGTCGATATCTAGGTCCATTCTGGCTACATAGTGGGCCAATCCCCTGGAAATGTTTCTATCCGCCGTGATCAACGATGCCGGGGGATGCCCATCAAAACGTGCCGCATAGTCTCGCAAAGCCGCCAAAATCTGCCCACCCCATGCGATTGCCGTTGACCGATCGTCATATAGGATGGATTGCGCTACAGAGCTGCACATGTAATCCAGAAGCACATCATTCACTCCGGCAAAATCGAGAAAATAGGCCGCCATAACATATCCTCCGCCTTTTCTCGTAGAAATCGCCTCCTTACAAAAATTCCTGTAGTATGTACCAGAAAAAGAAAACGAAACCGCGATCAGGCACAAATCCGATCACGGTTTCGTCATATGTATTGTATCACATTTCCGCTAAAAACACAAGAACTATCGTTGGTGTAACTGAAGGAACTGTGCAGGGCTGTCGAAGGGGAAATGGCTCCGTTACTCTTTCTCGATTCCCGTTTGATCTATCTCTTCAAAATACTGTTTTAGGATTCGTTCCAGTGCCATTGTTATCGTCTGCCCTTTATCATCCGCATAGGCCTTCAGCTGTTCACAAAGGGTTCTGTCGATGTAACAGTTGATATGCTGTCCATCTTTCTTTGCTCTCGGCATCGTTATCCCTCCTGACCGTTCCGAAGTTCCCGATACAGTTCCTTTGCCAGGGCGACCATGATGGCCTTATACTTGGCGGTATCCTCAAACAACTTCGTATAGGTTTCCGTGCTTTCAATATAGGAGGCCTGGGCCGTCTGGTCGAAAATTTTGGGGAACACATTCTTTTCGAAGATCTGCTGTCCATCCACTTTGGCAGCCTTACGGAGCTTTTTATCCGCCAGCAGTTTCTCTCGCAAAGTCCCGATCAAGACCCGGTCTGCTTCTGTGAAGGAACCCTTGTAGGTCTCGTTGATCTTCTCAATGACCTCGTCCAGCGGGTCCTTTTTCGTGTTCATATTGACGCCCTTCTTTGTCTTTGCAGGCTCCAAAGCCGTCGGCTTTTCTTCCAGAGTGATCGCTCCCTCAAAGGTCTTTTCCAGACGGTAGTATTCCAATTTTACCCGGTTCTCCAGGTCCCAGGGAGTGGAAGGTTCCGCAGGGATCAGTTTGGAGAGATAGGAACAGAAGAGATACTCCTTATGGAGGTCCTTATCGAACATCCGCACGATCTGAGAGATGTAGTTATACCACTTCACAAAGGCCCGGATCAGACGGCGGAACTGGTAGCGGTCCTCCTTGCTCAGCTGGTTGTAAGCTTTGGCTACCGGGAGCAGAGCGTTGGAGATCTTCGCCTGGATGGAGGCGGCCTTTTTCGCATCAGGGGCAAAGTAGATCTTGCTGACCGCCTCAATATCACTGCCGTTATACAGTTTGAATTCCCGGAGTTGCTTCTGGGTCTTGTAGATCAGGTCAACATTGATCTCCTCGGTGAGGCTGGTTTCCTGGTAGTAGGGCTGGAAGGCCTCCAGGATCTCTTCCTTGGTGTTCACAAAGTCCAGAATGTAGGTATCTTCTTTGCCGGGATAAGTGCGGTTCAGACGGCTCAAAGTCTGGACGGCCTTCACATCCCGCAGTTTCTTGTCCACGATCATGGTGTGGAGCAGCGGCTCGTCAAAGCCGGTCTGATACTTCTCTGCCACGATCAGCACATCGCCTTCGTCGTGGAAGACCTGCTTGGTCTGGGCCTCGCTGACGCGGTTCCCCTCCTGGTCCCGGTTCATGCCGCTTTCGGTGTACTCCGTGCCGTTTTCCTCGTCCGGGTCCTTGATGCTGCCGGAGAATGCGATCAGGATCTCTACATCGTTGTAGTGGTTTGCCTCCAGATATGCCTTGATCTCGTGGTAGTAGCGCACCGCCGCCAGCCGGGATGCCGTGACTACCATCATTTTACCCTTCCCGCCGATCTTGTGCTTGGTGATGTCCCGGAAGGTCTCCACAATGATGGCGGCCTTCTGCTGCAAATTGTGGGGATGCAGCTCCTCAAACCGCCGGATCGTCTTGATGGCCTTGATGGTGGGGACCTCCGGGTTATCCGGGGTGTTCTTGGCGATTTGGAAACAGGTCTTGTAGGTGGTGTAGTTCTCCAGCACATTCAGGATGAACCCTTCCTCAATGGCCTGCCGCATGGAGTAGACATGGAAGGGATGGAAGGAGCCGTCCGCATACTCCTCCCCGAACATCTCCAGGGTCTTGTTCTTCGGCGTAGCGGTAAAGGCAAAGAAACTCAGGTTCTTGTGCTTGCCGTGGGAGATCATCTCCCGCACCAGGTTGTCCTCTGCGTCCTCCAACTCGTCCTCGGCTTTACCTTCCAGCTCTGCGTACTCTTTGAGGGCATCGTGGGTATCCGCCAGGGCCATTTTCAGCTTCATGGCGCTCTGGCCGGTCTGGCTGCTGTGGGCCTCGTCCACGATGATGGCAAAAGCCTTACCGGTGGTGTCGTCTACCTGCTCATAGATGACAGGGAATTTCTGCAGGGTGGTGACGATAATCCGCTTGCCGTCGTTGAGCGCGTCCCGCAGGTCCTTAGAGGACTTTTTCTCGTCAATGGTCACCACAGAACCCAGGGTGTGGTCAAAGCCGGAAATGGTCTCCTGGAGCTGGGCATCAAGCACCGTGCGGTCGGTCACGATGACCACGGAGCTGAAAATGGGCTTGTTGTTGTCATCGTGTAGGCTGGCAAGTCGGTAGGCAGTCCAGGCAATGGAGTTGGACTTCCCGGAACCGGCGCTGTGCTGCACCAGATAATTTTTGCCGGGGCCATTGGTTCTGACATCTTGAATCAGCTGCCGCACCACATCCATCTGGTGATACCGGGGGAAGATGACGGACTTCTTGGTGATCTCCCTCTGGGTGCCATCCTTTTGGGGTATTTTCTCCTTCTTTACCTGGAGATTGATAAATTTTTGGATGATGTCCAGCAGGCTGTCCTTCTGCAAGACAACTTTCCAGAGGTAGGAGGTCACATAGTCTCCATCGGCGGATGGTGGATTTCCTGCGCCGCCATCCCTGCCGGAGCCGTTGCTGCCCTGGTTGAAGGGAAGAAAGTAGGTCTTGGCCCCGTCCAATTTGGTGGTCATCACCGCTTCATAGAGGTCCACAGCGAAAAACACCAGGATGCGGTGGTTCAGCCGGAACGCCGGTTCCTTGGGGTCACGGTCAAACATCCACTGCCGCTTGGCGTTGTCCACGCTCTGGCCGGTGAGCTGGTTTTTTAACTCGATTGCCACCACAGGAATGCCGTTCACCGCCAGCATCATGTCCACACTGTTGTTATTCTGGCCGGAATAGTGCCACTGCCGGATGCACTGGCAGATGTTCTGGCCATAGTGCTTGACGGCCACATCGTTTAGGGTGGACTCCGGCTTGAAGTAGCACACCCGGAACTCGATCCCCCGATGCTTGAACCCATGGCGCAGGACGCTGATCAGGCCGTCGTTCTCCACCGCGTTCTCAAAGGCCTTGTAAAACTTCTTCTCCGGGTCGGAGTTGCACTGCTTCTCGAACCGCTGCCACTGGATGGGCTGGGTGGCCTGGATAAAGCCCACCAGGGTGTCCAAGTCCAGGGCCATGCCGGAGTCCATGGAGGCCCGGTAGCCCGCATCGGAGGCCTTCTGCCAGCCGCCAGCTGGGGAAATCAGGAAGGATTCAATGTCCTGTTCAAATTGCTTTTCGTTGTCAGGCATAAATAGCACCTCATTATCCTTGAAGCATCTTTAGAGCCGTTCCTCCCAAAAGGCCTACAACCTCACCATAAAACCATCCGTGTTTTTCAAGATGGTCTGACAATTTAGAAAACAGGTTTTTATCCTTGGGAATATAGCGAGATTCCTGGATATTTTCAAGCAATTCTTTTACTTCTTCCAGCAATTCATTCAGTTCTTCTTTATCCTCTCCGCCATGCTCCTCGATTTGTTCCTGAATTCGCGTAATCGAATTATCTACGGAAAATGTTGAGTTGACGGCATCCCCAATAATAATATTGCTGCCAGTAGCATGGATGCTTCCTATATTAACGCCATTCTGCATGGTTTTTTCTTTTTCTAAAGCAACTGCCTTATCATCGAAGTAAGAAATACCTTGTGGGGTAAGAGTTGCCTCCCAAAATCCTCCTAAATCTGCATGAGGGCTTGAAACAACTCCATACATACTCAGCTTTTCAAACTCTAACAGCAAAGAGTTTTGGTATGCAGTCGGGAAACAATTGAAACTACCGAAAATGCGTCTGTCCGTATTGCCATCAAAGGTAGAAAGCATAATCTGCAATATTTCTTCTGAGGCCGCATCCATAATACGCATTCCGCCAATCTGTGGCTGACCCGTTACAATGGCGGTAGCCCTTTGTCTGCGGGCTTCTTGATCCGCTACCTTTTTTGCCTCTCGTCTCTGTCTATCCAAGGCTCGTTCCAAACTGCTTTTTGCCATTTCAGTACACCCACCTTTTCTATAATCTCGGGGAAATGGGACAGCTTTCTACGATTCTTCAACAATAGAAAATTGCGGATTTTGAATCTGTTCAGGTAATTTCAGAGAAATCAGCTCCTCAACAGGGATTTGAACAGAAATGTCCTTTATATTGCCGATGTCCACAATAATGCTATCCGTATTTTGAATAAGCTGTTTGCGCTTTCTTCCTTCTGCATCAATGATAAAATTCTCAGGATTCAACAGGGCCACACGGATGCGCATTTCATTTTGCCATGCGTAACTTGAACTTTTACAAAATTCGTCCAGCGGTCCATAGTAATCAGGAGGGTAATAATGAATTTCATCTAATCGAAAGTTCACATTATCTCCGTATTGGCGGTTCAGTCCTCGTATAACACGATTTAGGAACTCGTTCGGATTCATAATAATGACTGCGGTATCTCCAAACTCTCTTAATCGCTCATCCGGCTTTTCATAGCATTGGTCGGGAATTAGATAGGTCAGGCCGTACATGCAGAATACTTTGCAATATTGGAACAGATTCTGTTCAATATAGAAACAGTCTTTCATAACTGCCCGAACTTCTGGATCAAGGCAATTAAAAAATTCATCGCCGATTTTAGGATCAACTCTGCGGACAATTCCTTCACCAACATCTCCTTGAACGCCGCTTTTCATCTGTTGGTTGCCACTCTGCGCACGCTCGATAGCACTCCATGAACCATAGTCATACAGAGAGCGCATGAATAAAGAGCCATTTTGCAGACTATCTGCCCATTGTTTATCGGTGATTTTAATCGGTATGCAAGGCATTTTATCCATAATCAGCACACCCGCCTTTTCCCGGTCACGACCTCATAAATGAGGGATTTTTTGTAGGACTCCAGATCAGACACAAGTGTTTCCTTTTCAGCTATTACTTCGTTGATAGTAGCGGTATCCTGCTCCAATGCCGCAATAATTTTCTCTTGTTCAGCTAATGGAGGTATCGGAACTGAGAATTGAAGAATCGTTGTGGAATTGGTGCTTGCTAAATTGGTGGTTTTTTTGGCCGTTAAGTCAAAATATTCCCGGCCAACTGGCGATGCCGTGAGGTAATCTAAAAATTTAGTGAGCATATATTTTTCGTTTACCCGCACAGCGAAAACATGATTCTGATGAAGGCAACCAGGAATCTCGCCGTGCCAGATTGTTCCGCGCCCCAGCTTATCCCGGTCTCCACCTTCTGTCATAAGTAGTTCACCGGATTTCAAAGCATATTTTTCGGCTTCCTCACTGGTAACCATTATTGTGGCAACATCCTGCAAATCGACATACTCAGCTTTAACATTTGCAACCCGTAAGTAAGGACAGGAAACTAATTGTGTACCGGGAGGATACTGCTTACCAAGTGTTATACCTGAACGGATAGAAACAAAATTCTTAATTTTTGTGACTCGCCAGTGAATTGGCACTTTCCCAATCCACTTAATCCCGCTGTCCTTCATCTCCACATCCGGGTCCAGGCCCTTGGTGACGGCCTCGTAGATAATGGAGGCTTTCCACTGCTTATAGTCCTCGATGCTGGCCTTGGCTTGGGCGATGATTTCGTCGATCTTGGCGCACTGGGTGTCGAGGTAGGAGGCGATGGCGGTTTGCTCCGTTAGCGATGGTGCTACAATCTTGATGTTTTTGAAATCCTGAAACTTCAGAGTTTTTCGGATTCCGCTACCAATTCCGTGAAATACTTGTCGATAATCGTATGCTTTCAGCAAATACAGCACAAATCTGGGAACAATTCTATTTTCATCAGGTTGTACGGCCAGATAAGCAGAAGTAATAATTCCTCTTTCCTTTACAATAGCAACCCGCTGGGAAATAAAGTCGTAATTTAAGTTAAGCCCATTGATCATAATTGTGTTTGGTGAGACAACACGATATGCACTGAGGGTTTCTTCTACACTTTCATCTATTTCCCCTGAAATCTTTTTGTCTACAATTTCTCCATATCTAAACGAAAATGGATTACTATATTGATTATTGGTGTTTTTCTCTTTAACCTCGTTAAAAACCCCACCAGCAGGAAAAACATCCCAAACCTCAGGAATATCTCCAACCCATTCAATACCGCTGTCCTTCATCTCCATATAGCCCTTGGCTGGGGTCATCTCACTCACCGTCCTTCCCAAACAGGTCGTGGAGTTTCTGCATCAGGGCGTGCTCATGCTCCTCGATACGCTGGGCGATTTGGTCGGCAGGCTCGATCTCCTTGTACTCATAGAAGGTGCGGGTGAAGGGGATCTCGTAGCCCACCCTGGTCTTGCTCTTGTCGATCCAGGCATCCGGGTTATAAGGCAGGACTTCACGGGCGAAGTAAACGTCGGTATCCTCGTCCAGCGGCACATTCTCCGTGTCACGCTTTTTCGGGTCGGCAACGGGCTTGCCCTTCTTCAGCACCTTGTTTCCATCCCCGTCCAGCAGGGGGCTTTCCACAGTGATCTTATTGTAGCCCAGGGCCACGCTGTCCAGCACCCGGCTCTTGCAGATGATTTTCGATCCGGATTCCAAGTCCTGCTCATAGGTGTTGTCACGGTACTCGCCGTATGCTTTGACGATCAGGTCTCGGCAAACCTCGGTAATGTCCACCCGCTTGTTGCCGATGGACTTCCGGCGGGGCTCATAGCACTTGCTGGCATCAATGAGCTGGACTTTCCCGATGTGCTCCGAGGGCTTGTCCTTGGTGATGATCCAGATGTAGGTGGCGATGCCGGTGTTGTAGAAGCTGTCGTTGGGGAGCTGCACAATGGCATCCAGCCAGTCGTTCTCGATCAGGTAGCGGCGGATCTCCGACTGACCGGAACCAGCGTCCCCGGTAAACAGGGAGGAGCCGTTCTGGATGATAGCCATGCGACCCTCCGGTTTCAGTTTGGACAGGCCATTGAGCAGGAACAGCATCTGCCCGTCGCTCTTGCTGGGAAGGCCGGGAGCAAAGCGCCCGGCGGCCCCCTTCTTATGCTCTGCTTCCACCGCAGCGGCCTCCCGCTTCCAGTCAATGCCGAAGGGGGGATTGGAGATGCAATAGTCAAACTGGTAACCGTCGAACTTATCGTCGTCCAGGGTGTCGCCGAACTGCATGTTGTCGGGATCGCCCCCACGGATCAGCATGTCGGCCTTGGCGATACCAAAGGTGAAGGGGTTCAGCTCCTGGCCAAAACAGGTGACATCCGCATCGGCATCCAACTGCTTCAGCCGCTCCTCCATGCAGGTAAGCATCTGGCTGGTGCCCATGGTCATGTCGTAGACCGTCTTGGTAATGCCATCCCCGTTGAAGGCATTCTGGTCGCCGGTCACCAACAGATCGCACATCAGGTAAATGATGTCCCGGCTGGTGAAGTGCGCTCCGGCCTCCTCGTTGTAGGACTCGGAAAACCGCTGGACCAGGTTTTCAAAGATGTACCCCATATCCACGGCGCTGATCTTCTCCGGCCCCATATCCGCCTTGTCGGAGCAGAAGTCCACGATCACCTGATAGAGCAGGCCAGCCTCCTCCATGCGGTCGATCTGGGCACTGAAATTCATGCGGGAGAGGATGTCCTGCACATTGTCGGAAAAGCCATTGAGATAGGCCCGGAAATTGTCGTTGATGTTCTCCGGGTCTGCCCGCAGGGTTTCAAAGGTGAAAGGGCTGGTGTTGTAGAATTGGTATCCGGCGGCAGTCCGCAGGAACCCCTCCTTGACCGCCAGATGCTCGACCTTCTTGTATGTATCCAGCACCGCCTGGTGGGTGGGCAGCAGGCAGTCGTGGAATCGCTTGATGACCACCATCGGCAGGATCACCAGGCCATACTCGTGGGGCTTGAATGCACCAAAGAGGGTATTTGCCACATTCCAAATGAGGGTGGCCTTTTCCTGGATATTCTTCCCCACAGAGGCCAGTTGTTCGTTTGCGGTCATATCAAAATCGCCCTTTCTATATCTGATTTTTCGGTGCTCAGCAAAGTTCGACATCAAGAGTATAGCATATACCGATGGAAACCGCAACATAATTGAGCAAGTTTCAATATAGATATATGCTGTCACTATTCACCTGTTTTCTGTGCGTCCCCCCCCCGCAATGCCTGCTGCATAAAATAGCGCAGTGCATGGCCGTAGGCGTCCATATGGTGCTTGGCCATGTACGCATCCAAACTGCTCCGCTCCTCCTGGGATAGATGAATAGTGACCGCATACGTCTGCCGCTCACCATCAGAACATTTCTTCCCGCTCTGGACCCAAAATGGCTCGATCTCAAACCGCTCCGCATAGGGCATGACCTGGTCCACCCGGATACCCAGAAGTTTGGCCACGTTCTTTTTTGTGCATGGCCGTCCAGACATGCTAAGGGCCTGCATCCTCTGCTGGAGTTCCAGCGGAATCTGATTCTGCGTGAACAGCACATCCGCCCCCATCCCCAACAGGACAGAGAGCAGTGCATACTCCTCAGTACAGGCAATCTCACCCAGCCTTAAGCGCCGTGCATGAGCCATTGTGATATGCGAGCCAAATATCTCCGTAACCACATCCACCCCAAATTTGTCTGTCAGCGCCGCATATAATCGTCCGGTATCCCAGGCGACCCGCCTAACGTTTCCAGGTGATAAGAAACCGGCGTTTTCCACCGCCCGGCCTAAGTTGTCAGTTTTCCTAATACTGGTGCCTACCTCCAATGGCATCTGATACCACTGATGGAGCAGGGCAGTTAAGGCCTTATCCGTTTCAGTGGCATTGAAGTCCGGTTCAGGCAGTTGATTTGGGATCAAGACCAACCGCCTGCTGAGGGACATGGTGGTTCGGCAGGGAGCCTGCACCAACCGGCAACCGTGGACAGGGCAGAGGGGCATGATCCATATCTGATGCTCTGCGTGCCAATAGGCCTCCCCAAATCCCTCCGCATCCTCCATGGCGCAGATGGGGCAGTATCGCAGCGGGTGTTCCCGCTGTTTTTTCGTGAGGGTCAGCAACTTTGGCTGGATGTCCTCACCCCGAAGATATTGCCGCAGATACTCAGTCTTTCTCTCTGCTCCCAGGAAAAGCAGGCGGAAAGAAAACAGGGAGTGCTGCAGCACCAGTTCCTCCAGGCTCAATATCCCCTCCGGGAGCCGCAGAACAAGCTGGCGCATGGTCTCATTGGGAAGCAGGCTCCCCACACGAGGATATGTATGTTCTGGAAATAGCAGTTTAAGAGAGTCGCTCCAAAATGGAAATCCAGAGTGCGAATGAAACCGGGTTATCAGCCCATACCACAACTCGTCTGGATATGGCGTCGGGAAAAATGGGATCACAGGTGCATCACCTCCCCGATGTCCAGTGAGATCAGCGCCTTGCAAATCCCATCCGGTTGTTTCTGTTGCTTCCAAAGTTCTATCAAATCTGTCTGCTCCCGAGCCTTGGCCCGCCGCCCCCGCTGTACCGCATACATACGAGGGACAGGTTCCGGCGGAATGTCGGGTATCATCTGGGGTTGATCCTCTGTTACCGTAACCGGGAAGTCAGACAGGGATACACCAGCCGGATAGGATTTTGGGAGACTAATGCACAGCATATTGATGGCCTTTTGCACCATCTTGGCATCCACCAGATCTTCCCCTCCAATGATGGCCTGTGCCTGTGCCTCCGTTATGATCTGGATAATATAGGCCGGGACACCGCCGGAGTGGTCGTAGATTTTGTTGACAATCTGATCTGTCAGTTTCGAGGGATGCAACGTAAACTGGTATTTCCATACTGTCTCCAAAAATCTGCGGTAGATCCCATCGGGGCGAAAGGGCAGCAGCCGCAATCCACGGGTTCGCCGTTTCAAATGCTCATGCTGACCAAAAACCTCATCCGCCTCCAGAGTCCCCACAAAATAGACCCCAGTGCAGGTGTCGTTAAGAAGTTCCAATAAAAAGGTCACCAGGGGCTTGATTCGCCGGGTCTTTTCAGCCGTTGAAATGGCGTTTTGGATCTCGTCCACCACGATCAGACCGATGGCGTGGTTCAGACAGATGATCTTAAGCTGGGTGGTCAGGGCGCTGGCGGAAATTCGGGACTGGTGGGAGATCACCCGAAAATAGTCTGATCCAATCGCCCTGTCCACAGCCGCAATGATGTTATAGGCCAAGGTCTTAACCGAGCAGTCGCTGGGGCACTCCACGCAGATATATAGAACCTGCTTTTTAAAGAAGGGCTGCCCCCGAAACTCCCGGTGCTCTATCACCTGGGGCAGTTGAGCGAGACATCTCCGCACGGTAGAGGTCTTGCCTACGCCGGGAATTCCCAGGATGGAGCCGCTTTGAGCCTGGGTGCCAAAAGAAGTCTGTCCACTCTGCCGCACTACCCCGATTTGCCGGATAGAGTCCAACACTGTCTTGGTATGGTAGGTAGTCTGGATTGCCCGATAAAACAGGTCGTAGATCGTATACATATAGTCAAGTGGGAGGAATAGATTTACCAAGCCAGACAGCAGCCTCCGGCGCTCCTCACCGCTCAACGATAACAAGTCAGGCGGAACGGCGGGCAGGCTTTGAAGCCGCTGCAAAAATATATCCTTAGACATCAGCTCTGGCAGAGCCGCCAGATAGGGGTTGTCATCGGGCTTCGTGTAGATCGCTCTTACGGTGTTGCTGTTGGTGTATGTCACGTCAGATGCCCCTCCTCCTGCTCCCGGTTCTCTTGGATGATCTTCCCGTTGAGTTTCGTGCTGACATGTTCTCGGATTTTCCCCACAATTACTTCTCTGGATCTTCTCAGCAGTTCAACCCTTGCCTCTGTCTCCTGAGCGGCCATCCCCCTGACACGCCCCTGCTCCTGGGCTCGGTAGGCCGCCAGTTCCTCCTCGCTCAACCCCTGATACCGGCTGCTGGCCTGAGAGAGGGGCAGAGGGTAGTAGTTGTGATCGTGGAGCAGATATACCTGGGAAGTATCCTCCGGAGAGTATGCCACCGTGACCTTGTTCCCCCGTAGCTGCTCCAAGAGCTGACGGAGTCCGGGGTCAAAGTATGTCAGTCCATGGAATGCGACTCCTTTTTGTGTCACCCTGGCCTCTTCCCTGGGCAGGGCTACGCAGGTCAGCTCCTCCTCGTCTACATCCATCAACACAGAACGGCCCATATCCTCATACCATCTCCACAGGTTTGCAGGGGTGGGAACCACCCGGTCGGCCATCATCTCCGGAGTCAGGGGATAATTTTTCAGCGCACGGTTATTGAGAAACAAGATGATATGGATTAGGATCTTGGTATAATCGTCCAAGGTCAGTATCGCCTGACTGCGGTAATCAGTGGACCAGCGCTCCATGGCGTCCGGTTCGATGGCTCCTTTGCCTCGAAGCAGGCTCTTGTACCTCTGCTGGATCAAATCAAAGGTCTTTTCCACGACCCCCTTGTAATCCGGGCGGAAGGGCGGGACACTCTCTCGCTCCACCCCATATCGGATACAAAGTTCGTCCATTCTCTGGCCGCAGAACTCCCGTCCCTTGTCGGTTATAATGCCGCCCGCAACCCCACGACTGGGCCATTGCTCCGGGGTAATCTGGATACCGCAGGAGGCACAGTAGGCCACCTTGTCACTGGCCGCATGGACCAGGCAGGAGACCACCGCAGACTCACCAGCGGTCAGTCCCACATAGAGCCCAGCGATCAGTTCGGTTGCCGTATCTACTGCCAGATAGATGTAGGGCCGCCCGATCACCAAGGAGGGGTCAAAACGGGATACCAGGTAGATGTCCCCTTGGGTGGCATCCATCTGGTAGTAGCCGATCTTGTCCTTCCAGGTTGTACCGGAGCCGTAGTGGAGCCTTCCATTTCGCTGGTACGCCGACAATCCGCTGCGGGTGATGGCTTTGCGGCTCTTCTTGTGCAGCCCCTGGCGATAGTAGTATTGCCGAAAACTGTGCCAGGAGGGGTGGTTCTCCGCCAGCTTGCCCGCCCCATCCACATAGTGGGCCAACAGCATACAGTCGTAGGCGTCCCGCAAAGACCTCTGCGCGCTGGAAAAGTAGTAGGTCTCTATTGCCTCGTCGTACAGAGTTTTAACGTCTTCCATCATACGGCTTTTCCCCTGCTTTGGGGGAGCAGACACACTGCCGGTGGCCAGCCATCGGTAGTATATCCGCAGCACCCGGCGGGAGGTCGTGTTGTACTCTTGGGCCTGCTGCTTGGCCAGGGATCGTCGCTTCGCACGGTCGGTCATGCAGTCCTCGTCCGATATCAGGGGCTGAATCAGCAGCAGCCGTCTCTCCTCGGAGGCGGTCTTTGTGCTCGCTGTCCCCTTCAAAGCCTCCTCCGGGGTTTGGATGCGCCGATACTTTTCCAGTACTGCCGTGGAGACGAAAAACGGGGCGGCCGCTTTGTCGTAACAGATTAGCCAGGTGCCGTCCGTTTGCTGCCGCAGAACACGATAGCGGACTCCAAAACACTCCAAAAACATTTTGTCTCATCCTTCACCATAAAATATATGCTCCAATCACGCCAAAAGCGGGGGATCGTTGCCGAAAAAGCGGGGTGTTACTGCCGAAAAAGCGGGGTATTGTTGCCGACGGGCGGGACCCATCAAATTTCAGCGAAAAAATTCATCGCAAATTATTCTCATTTCCTTTGGAAAATATCAAAATTTTATGGATAAGATACGTAAAAAATCACCTGATTTCGAGTGCAAAATTATGTTAATCATTTTTGCATTTCAAAACGTTTAAAATGATTAAGACTATCCCTTCAGCCTCGCTGTTTGACACAGCGGGCTGAGATGCTTTTTGGAATAGTTCGTCTCTTATGGAAGTTCAATATAACTATCATGGAGGATAACAAGTTTATAAGGAAATTTTTCAAAGGTATTCTTTTCGCTGACGGAGCATTTTCCAAGGCTGACCATGAGGTCATGGAAATTGACATCACAGGGTCGTTCGCCTACACGGGTGGACTACGTCCATTCTGGTGGCCGTGGAATATCCAAAGTGGGAAGATAGAGGCTGTGTGATTCCTCTAGGCCTCCACTTGGTAGCTGACGGGATATTTTGCAGCGAATCAACACAATGCGCTTTCAAAATCCTCCAGTCTGCGCTTGGTGTGCGGGCGTAAAAACCTCAAGATTTCTCCGCCAGCACTACATACTTCCCAATGGTGACCTCCACAGGCTATCTTTTCTTCGTTTTGTAACTCCACAACGGATTTGAAACGTGATATGGAAATAAAGCAGCTATTATCACTGGGAATGCAAAGAATAGTTATTCCTGCAAGAATGGACAGATTTCCGCCGCCTGGCCATCAGGTGGCAAAGGGTTCGCCGCCCTCCACGATGACGACTTTCCAATTCTCACAGCCCCGGAACGTCCAGTAACGCCGTGACAGTTCCAACCGCTCACACGTTGCCCGATTTGCCAGCGCAGCCTTTCGGATGATCTCACGGACTCCAAAACTCCCGTCCTGGTAGCGGATCACAAAGTCGCTGGTCCATTGTATCTGAAAATACTCTTTTCTGATGTCCACATGGCTGATATGGAACAGTGCTGACGGCTCCCACGTTTGATTTGCCTCATACCGAGTGACAGTGGTAGCCTCTTCCAGCCGATCCGCATACTTTCGGGCTGCTTGGGAGTGGACGCAGACGAGGCAACCGTTCTTTGGGGAAAAGTAAGTAATATCACGAGTTCTCGTCCCTGCTTTTTCCATTGGTCAGTTCTCCTCCTCCATCATTTTCTCGGAATAATTCCGCAAATTCTCCGGTTAATTCCCCAAAATCTCTGGTTAATTCCTTCTAAGCCTTGAATTGTTCCGAGATTTTGCAATTTGCCAGCAAAAACTCCAAATAATTCGGGAAATTAAACCGAGTTTTTGCGGAAAGCCTTTTTGAAACAATTTCTGTGGAAATTAAAGAAAATTGCAGCAAAAACCAACTATACACCACATATTTTATCTTGAAATATCGCTGACTACGGCTTCGCTCTTTCCACAAAATCTCCGATTAAATCCATTTATCCCGAGCCTCCATGTTATCGTCTCACCCAAAACGCACCCAACGTCTCGCTCATTTTGTCCCTCTCGCGCCTCATTCTGGGCAGCAGCCATTTTCATCATTTCGTTCCTATTTTCTCGTCTCTTCCTCATAAACTCCATCAACCAGTCCTAAAAAAATGACAAAAAAGAAGGGAGTCCAAGGATGAAACCTTAGACTCCCGTGTCATTTTCTGTGGGATAAGTGGGCTGTTTTGAGTGGGATGCTATCATTTTTACTTGTCCGCCAGCAGCTTGTTCAGCTCCCGCATAAAGGTGTTGATGTCCTTGAACTGGCGGTACACCGAGGCGAAGCGCACATAGGCCACCTCGTCCACCTTTTTCAGCCGCTCCATCACCAGCTCCCCAATCTCGGCGGAGCTCACCTCCCGCTCCATCTCGTTCTGGAGCACCTGCTCGATCTCGGTGACAATCTCCTCCAGAGTGTTGATGGACACCGGCCGTTTCTCACAGGCCCGGATCAGGCCGCTCATCACCTTGTTGCGGTCAAAGCTCTGGCGGCTGCCGTCCTTCTTTACCACCACCAGGGGCAGGCTCTCCATCATCTCATAGGTGGTGAACCGCTTGTGGCAGGACAGGCACTCCCGGCGGCGGCGGATGCTGGCCCCCTCGTCGGCGGGGCGGGAATCCACCACTTTGCTCTCTAAATATCCGCAGTAGGGGCATTTCATAGCTGTGTTCCTCCAAAATCTCTTCCCGATAGGTTTTATACTTGAGTGTACCATATTTTGCCCCAGGAGGGTAGCCCTAAATTGTAAATTCTCTCCTCGTGGAGACAGAAAACTGAACTCCGGTGTTGAGACAGGCGGGGAGATCCTACTGATGCTTGCGCAGTCCGGCGATTCGCCTTATAATAGAGCCATCTCCAACAAACGGGAAAGGATGGCTTTGCTATGAATGAGACGTTGAAGACCTTGAGAGAGCGCCGGAGCGTTCGGCGCTACCGCCCGGAACAGATCAAGCCGGAGGAGCTGGAGGCGATTCTGGACGCCGGCACCTGGGCCCCCTCCGCCATGGGGAAGCAGTCCGCCGTCATGGTGGTGGTGCAGGATAGGGAGACCATCCAGGAGATGTCCAGGCTCAATGCGGAGATCCAGGGGGCGCCGGGGACAGACCCCTTCTATGGAGCGCCTACCGTGGTGGTGGTGCTGGCCGAGGGGGCCAACGCCGTTCCGGACGGCTCTCTGGTGATGGGCAACCTGATGAACGCCGCCTGGTCCCTGGGGGTGGCCTCCTGCTGGATCAACCGGGCCCGGGAGCTCTTTGAGCGGCCTGAGGGCAAGGCGCTGCTGCGCAAGTGGGGGCTGCCGGAGGACCTCCAGGGGGTGGGCAACTGCATTCTGGGCTATGCCGACGGCGAGATCCCGGCGCCGAAGGCCAGAAAAGAGGGGTACATTGTCCGGCCCTGAGGATGGAGCGCCTGCCCCGGCGGATGTATCTGAGCATTTTCTGATGAGTAAAGAGAGGGAGAGGGCCTCCTGTGACAGGGAGGCCCTCTCCTTTTGCCGTTCCCGGCGCGTCCGGACGCTGAGCAATAAAAATACCCCCGCTCCTGGGGGAGCGGAGGTATGCGGGAGAGAAGATAGGAAATGGTCTCAGATATATCCCAGGAATTTGGTGAGAGGCTCTGCAATCACCGAGCAGAAGATGGGATTGAAAATGTCCAGCACCAGCAGTCCGAAGGGAGGGTATACGACCCAGCCGATGTGGGAGAAGCCGTGCTCTGCCATAACGGCCTTCTCGTTGGCCATGGTATTGGGGCCGTTGCCCAGGCCCATGCCGATGTGGCCGGCCACAATGACGGCGGCATCGTAGTTGCGGCCGCAGCAGCGGAAGGTGACGATGTAGCAGTAGATACAGGTGGTGATGACCTGAGCGGCAAAGATGATTACGAAGGGACCGATGGCGTCCAGAATCTTGGTGACGTCAATGGTCATCATGGTCATGCCCAGGAAGATCTCCAGGCAGATGTCGCCGAAGGCGTCCAGCTCCTCAGGGCGGACCTCCACATGGACCGCGTCCAGAATGTTGCGGAGGATGATGCCGCCGATCATACAGCCGATGAAGTAGGGGAACTCGATCATGGGGATCATTCCGGCCAGAATCGCAATATAGGAGCCCAGGCCGGCCGCCACGATGATCAGGCACACGCTGCTCAGCAGGTTCTTGTTGTTCAGGGGGAAGATCTCTTCCTTGTTCTTCTCGCTGCGGTCCTCACCGTGCAGGTGATGGCGCTTGATCAGAGCGCGGGCCACAGGGCCGCCGGTCAGGCTGGCGAACACCATGCCGAAGGTGGCGCACATAATGGCCAGAACCGTGGCGTTCTCGGCGCCCAGGGCCTCATAGGTGGGGGCGATGGCGCCGGAGGTGCCCACGCCGCCCATCAGGGACAGGGAGCCCAGGCCCAGGCCCTGGAGGGGATGCATACCCAGGGCCATGGACAAGACCACGCCCAGGACATCCTGCCACAGGATCAAACCAATGGTGGCGACGGCAATGCCGATACACACCTTGCCGCCCGACTTAATGAGCTTCCAGGAGGCGGTCAGACCGACTCCGGTGAAGAAGATGTCCATGAACCACTCTTTCAGCACCGCGACGTCGAAGTCCACCTGCAGGACATTACTGGCCCGAAGGATGCCCAGCACAATGCTGACCACCAAGCCGGCGACCACGACTCCGGGCACGCAGTAAGTCTGGAAGAACTTGACCCGCTTGACGATGGCCCGTCCCACCAGGGCAACCAGAGCTGCGATGGCGGCGCTTTGCATGACGTCAAAGGAGATCTCCAACATACACACACACTTCCTTTCCGCCGGAATAGTTTTACATCTCTCATCCGGCGATTCAAAATTGGTTTGATACCGTCCGGAGCGGCGGGGAAAACCAGTCCGGCGGACTGCCTCCCAACGGTCCGCGCCCCATGCCGTCCGGTCCGTATCTTTAAGAAAAAGTGTAGCCGTCCCCGGAGGCAAAGTCAATTTTTGTACCTATGGAATGACTTTTGTACGTAAAGTAACCAGAATGGCTTTGGATGATACATCCAAAGAAAAGAAAAAATCTCCCCCGGACCGGCACATCTGCACAGTCGGGGGGAGGTTGGCCACTGGATTTGAAAGATTTGCACAAAATTTGCAAGAGACTTTTGTCAGTTTTGAATATAGAAAATTACGGTTCAGAGGTCTGTCCGGTGTAGCTGTAACGGATGGAAGGCCGGCCGCCGGTCTGGTAGTCGATGGAGCTGGCCAGCTCCCCTGTCTCCACCATATAGTTCACGTACCGCCGGATGGTGATGCGGGACAGGTGGACCTGTTCGGCGATCTCCTCGCTGGTGAGCGCCTGTCCGCGGCTGGCGGAGAGAAAGCTGCGCACCCGCTCCAGGGTGGCGGCGTTGAGCCCCTTGCTCATCTGGTTCCCGCCCGGCTCCGGGTGCTCCTGACGGCGGATCAGACGGTCGATGGCCTGCTGGTCCAGCAGGCTGCTCTCCTGGGGGCAGGAGAGCAGATTCTGTGTCTGAAGGAATTTGTCCATGGCCTGCCGGAACCGGGCGAAGGCGAAGGGCTTGACCAAATAGTCCAGCACCCCCCGGGACAAGAGGCCCTGGACGATCTCCCGGTCGTTGGCGGAGGTGACCATGATGATGGCGGGGTACTGTCCCATGGCGTGGAGGCGGTCTACAAACTCCATCCCATCCATGGAGGGGGTGTAGTAGTCCAGAATGATCAGATCCGGGCGGCAGTGCTCCAGCACGTCCAGAGCCTCTCCGCCGCTCTTGAGAACATGGGCCACCTGAAAGCGGGAGTCCGTCTCCACATACTGCCGGTCGATGGCGGCCACCATGGGGTCGTCCTCAATGATGATCACTTGATATGCCATAGTTACGCCTCCTCAGGTACAGAGTCGGTAAAGGTCAGGGTAAAGCAGGTGCCCGCCCCGGCCTCGGTCATTACGTCAATGGTTCCGTGGTGCTGCTCCACCAGCTGGTGGATGAGGCACAGCCCCAATCCGCGCCCCTCCCCCTTGGAGGAGACACCCTTTTCAAAGATATGGGGCTGGATCTCCGGGTCCACGCCGCCGCCGGTGTCCTCACAGACGATCACATTGCAGTCCGGGCGGCAGTAGAGGGCCAGCCGGATCTCCTTGAGGTCGTGTTCGCCCCGGGAGAGCTCCTCCACCGCGTTTTCCAGCAGATTGCCCACGATGGTCACATAGTCCTCCTCAGGCAGCAGCAGGTCCTCCTGGCGGCAGTAGCTGTCCGGGGCCACCGCCAGGCGGATGCCCAGCTCGGCGGCGTGCATCATCTTGCCGATGACCAGGGCGCAGATGCGGGAGACCCGGATGCAGTCGGCGGTCTCCCGGATAGCCTGGCTGGACACCAGGCTGCTGTTGATAATAAAGGAGGCCGCCTTCTCTGTCTCCCCAGTCTGGAGATAGCCCAGGATCACGTGGAGCTTGTTCATAAACTCATGGTTGAAGAAACGCAGGGTGTCCAGCATGTAGTGGGCGCCGGAGAGCTCGTCGGACAGCTTCTGCAGCTCGGTCTTGTCGTGAAAGACGTTCAGCACCCCGCTGGAGCCGGATTTTCCCGGGATGGGAATTTCACTGGAGAGCACCGGGTGGCCGCTGATGACGCAGGAGCGGTTGTGGACCGCCTCCCCGGTGCGGGCTGCCTGGACACAGGAGCTCTCCGGAAAGACCTGGTTCAGCTTCCGGCCCTTCAGGGCCTTTTCACTTTTTTGAAACAGCCGGCAGGCAGTCTGGTTGGCAAAGACCACCTTGCCTTTTGGGTCGGTGGCCACCAGGCCGTCCTCCACCGCGTTGAGTACCTCCCCCTGCTGCAAGTAGAGCTCCAGCAGCTCGGTGGGGTGATAGCCCAGCAGAGAGCGGCGCAGCAGGGCCACCAGCCCCCGGGAGAGACCCAGGGCCACCGCCAGGGCGGCGCCGAACAGCACCAGGCAGTAGAGCACCAGACGGTGGATGTGGGCGGAAATTTCCGCCGTAAAGGTGGAGGTCATCACAAAGCCCAGGATCGTCCCGTCGGCATCCTCCACGGCGTGGAAGGCGCGCCGCTGGGTGCCATAGGTGCCGTAGCCGGTGGTGATGTATGGCTCGCTGCCCTGGAGGATAGCCTCCTGGTCCCCATTCACAAAGGAATCTCCCACGTCCTGACGGTTGGTGTGATAAAAGCGCAGGCTGTTGGCGTCACAGATGACAATGACGTGCAGGTCTTCCAGGCTCTCGTTGAAGGAGTCCAGCTCCTTGGTGACTTCCGGGTCTGGGTACCCCTGCTTCAGCATGTTTTTGACCGAGTCCAGCGAGGCGATGTAGGAGGCGGAGGAGCGGATCAGGCTGTCGGTGGACTGCATCTGCCGGTTGATGTCCAGGATCAGGCTCACCCCCATGGTCAGGAGGAGCAGGACGGCGGCAAAGCCCACAAAGCTGGCAAAGAGCTGCTTTTCCAGGGAAAAGCGCTGGAAGGTATGAAACATAGCGCACCTCCGTCTCGTCGGAAAATAGAAACCGGGCGCAGAGGCGAAGCCCGCCCCCGCGCCCAGAGAAATCAGGCGGTCAGAGTCCCTCCATCAGGTTGACCCGCATATAGTCCTCGTCGATATTGACCTCGGCGACAAACTCCGGCACGGCGGGGATCATCCACTCCCGTTCGCCCCCCCGGACCACATACACATTGTTGGCGGGGAGAGTGAGCACATCGGCGATCTTTCCCAGCACCGCCCCGTCCTTGGCGTTCCGCACCTCCATGCCCATCAGGTCGGCCAGGAAGAAGCTGCCCTCGGGCAGATCGGCGTCCTTCCGGTCGATGTACAGGATGGCGTTGCGCAGGGCCAGCGCGCCGTTTACATCGGTGATGCCCTCCAGCTTCAAAATCACCATGTTTTTATGGACCCGGGCCCGCTCCACCTGGATGGGCCAGTGGGTCTCATCCACATAGAGAGTCTTGAACCGGCACAGAAAGTCGGGGGAGTCCGCCCAGGGCTGGACCCGCACCTCGCCCATAAGGCCGTGGACGTTGGTGATCTTTCCCACTTCCAGATACTGCTGCTTCATGGTTGAAAATCTCCTTAGTAAGGGGTTCAGTGAACAAAAAATCTCCTGCGGCGCGTCCGGCGCGGGCAGGAGACTCCTTGTGGGGGGATCAGTCGACAATCTCCACCGAGACGCGCTTGCCGGACCGCTGGGCCACGGAGCGGATCAGGGTGCGGATCTCTTTGGCGATGCGGCCCTGGCGGCCGATCACCTTGCCGGTGTCCTCCGGGGCGACGCGCAGCTCCAGAATGGTCTCGCCGTCGGACTGGATCTCATTGACAGAGACCTGCTCCGGGTGATCCACCAGATTCCGGGCCACATAGGTCAGAAGCTCTTTCATTGTGCAGACCTCCAGCCTTAGATTGCGCCGGCCTTTTTCAGCAGATCACGGACGGTCTCCGTGGGCTGAGCGCCGGTCTTGATCCAAGCCTGGGCGCGGTCCACGTCCACCTTCAGCTCAGCGGGGTTGACGACGGGGTTGTAAGTGCCGATCTCCTCGATGAAACGGCCATCCCGGGGATAGCGGGAGTCGGCCACGACGATGCGGTAGAAGGGAGCCTTCTTGGCGCCCATGCGGCGCAGTCTGATTTTGACCATTTATATTCACCTCCAAATGAATTCTTTTGTATATGGAACGCGTGTGCCACGCGCTTCCAGCGTCAGTTAAAAGGGAAACCCTCCCGGCATGCCGCCGCCCATTCCGGGCATCATGCCGCCCTTCTTGCCCATGCGCTTGCGCAGGCCCCGGGGGAGCTTGCCGCCGGAGAACTGGCGGGTTAAGGACTGGAGCAGCTCGAACTGCTTCAGAAGGCGGTTCACGTCCACCACCTGGGTGCCGGAGCCGGCGGCGATGCGCTTTTTCCGGCTGGAGTTGAGCACCCCAGGGTTCTCCCGCTCGTAGGGGGTCATGGACTGAATGATGGCGGACATCTGCTTGAACATATTGGTGTTCAGGTCGGCCCCCTCCAGATCGGAGGCCTTCACGCCGGGGAGCATCCCCGCCAGCTCGGTGAGGGAGCCCATATTTTGAAGCTGAGCCATCTGCTCATAGAAATCGGTGAGGGTAAATTTGTTTTTCCGCAGCTTCTCCTGAAGCTCCAGGGCCTTCTTCTGGTCGAAGTTCTGCTCCGCCTTCTCAATGAGGGAGAGCACGTCGCCCATGCCCAGGATGCGGCTGGCCATGCGGTCGGGGTGGAAGACCTCGATCTGGTCCAGCTTCTCGCCCACGCCGGCAAACTTGATGGGCTTGCCGGTGACCGCCTTGATGGACAGTGCTGCGCCCCCTCGGGCGTCGCCGTCCAGCTTGGTGAGCACCACGCCGTCAATGTCCAGGGCGTCGTCAAAGGCCTTGGCCGCGTTCACCGCGTCCTGGCCGATCATGGCGTCCACCACCAGCAGGATCTCGGTGGGCTCCACCGCCGCCTTGATGCGTCTGAGCTCGTCCATCAGCTCCTCGTCCACGTGGAGCCGTCCGGCGGTGTCCAGGAACACCAGGTCGTTGCCGTGCTCCTTGGCGTGGGCGATGGCTGCCTTGGCGATGTCCACCGGGTCGGTCTGGCCCATCTGGAACACGGGGATGTCCAGCTGCTTGCCCACCACCTCCAGCTGCTGAATGGCGGCGGGGCGGTAGATGTCGCAGGCAGCCAGCAGGGGGCGCTTACCCTCCTTGCGCTTCATCAGGCCTGCCAGCTTGGCGCAGTTGGTGGTTTTGCCCGCGCCCTGAAGGCCCACCATCATCACCACGGTGGGGGGCTTGGAGGCGATGGTCAGCTTGGTGCTCTCGCCGCCCATCAGGTCGGTGAGCTCCTGGTTGACGATCTTGATGATCTGCTGGGCGGGGGAGAGGGCCTCCAGCACGTCGGCACCCACCGCCTTCTCGGTGACCTGGGCAATGAACTGCTTGACCACCTTATAGCTTACGTCGGCCTCCAGCAGGGCCAGGCGGATCTCCCGCATGGCCTCCTTCACGTCGGCCTCGGACAGCCGCCCCTTGCCGCGCAGCTTTTTAAAGGCGGCGGAGAGCTTTTCGGTCAGTCCTTCAAATGCCATGGGTCACTCCTTCTCCATCTGCTGGGCCAGGTCCAGGATCTTGCGGGCCTGGGCCTCCAGCTCCGGGTCGTCGTACCGGGCGCTGCGGGCCAGGATGGCCTGGGCGGCGCCCTCCACCTCCTGAAGCTGCTTCTGCATGGCGTGGAAGCGCTTGATGAGGCCGGTCTTGTCCTCCAGGTCGGTGAGGATGGCCTCCGCCCGGACGATCACGTCTCGGACCCCCTGGCGGGTGATGCCGTTGTTCTCGGCAATCTCGGCCAGAGACAGGTCTTCATTATAGTAGAGGTCGTAGAACTCCTTCTGCCGGGGGGTGAGGACGTCCCCGTAAAAATCATACAGAAGGGCCATCCGGTATGCCTGGCTTTTCATGTTCTGCGGCCTCCTCTCGGCTTCATGTAAAGCCTAGAAACTTTACAAACGGAACTATACCACATTCTCCCTCGTTTGTCAATCCGAAATTGCGCCCAAAGAGCCGGGACTGCTTTGGTATATTCCACCATAGGGCGGGGACACTGGGGTGGAAGGGAAAAATTGATTAAATTGATCTGGCATGGTATAATATGATCCGCATTTGTATTTTGGGAGCATTTCCCAAGGAAAGGAATCCCCATGGAAGTATTGCGACGGGAGCTGTTTCCCGGGGTGTGGCTTCGGACAGTCCACACCCATAAGTTTAAAAGTTCATACCTGTCCCTCACCCTGATGGCCCCCCTGTCGGCGGAGACCGCCTCGGCCAACGCCCTGATTCCGGCGGTGCTCCGCCGGGGGACGGAAGCCCACCCGGACCTGGAGTCCCTGTCCGCCGCCCTGGACGAGCTGTACGGCGGGGCCATCGAGCCCATCGTCCGCAAGAAGGGGGAGACTCAGTGCGTGGGGTTTGCGGCCAGCTTCCTGGACGACGCCTACGCCCTGGAGGGGGAGCCGGTCCTGGAGGGGGCCGCCGCCCTGCTGGGGGAGCTGCTCCTGCGGCCCCGCACCGAGAAGGGGATGTTTTATCCCGACTATGTGGCGGGGGAGCGGTCCAACCTGGTGGACCGCATCCGGGCCCAGGTAAACGACAAGCGGTACTACGCCCTGTCCCGCCTCACCCAGCTCATGTGTGAGGGGGAGGCCTTCGGGGTGGACAAGCTGGGGGACGAGGGGCACGCCGCCGCCCTCACCCCGCGGAAGCTGTGGAAGCGCTATCAGGAGCTGCTGTCCACGGCGGAGATCGAGCTCTACTACTGCGGCTCCGCCGCCCCGGACCGGGTGGCCGAAGCCCTGTCCGCCGCCCTGTCCGGCCTGCCCCGGTCAGAAGAGCGGCTGGAGGCGGACTGTGAGGTGCGCCTCCACGCCGGGGCGGAGCCCCGCCTGGAGGAGGAGCGGATGGACGTGACCCAGGGCAAGCTGGCCCTGGGCTTCCGCACCGGCGGGATCACCTGCTGGGAGAAGGACTACCCCGCCCTGGTGATGTGCAACGCAGTATTCGGGGCCACCCCTCTGTCCAAGCTGTTCCTGAACGTGCGGGAGAAGCGCTCACTGTGCTACTATGCCAGCTCCAACCTGGAGAAGATGAAGGGGCTGCTGCTGGTGTCCTCCGGCATTGAGTTTGGCCAGTACCGGCAGGCCAGGGACGAGATCCTGGCCCAGCTGGAGGCCGTCCGCCGGGGTGAGATCGAGGACTGGGAGCTGGAGGGCGCCCGGCGCACCCTCATCGGAGGGTACCGGTCCACCCTGGACGACCAGAGCCGCCTGGAGGAGTTCTGGCTGGGCCAGACGGCGGCCGGTCTGGACACCGGCATTGAGGAGCTGGTAGAGGGCTTGAAAGCCGTCACCCGGGAGCAGGTGGCCGCCGCCGCCCAAAAGCTGGAGCTGGACACCGTCTATTTCCTCAACGGAAAGGAGGGCTGAGAATCCATGAATTACCTGGATTTTCCCCGGGTAGGGGAGCGGATGTATCGGGAGGTGCTGGAGAACGGCCTCCACGTGTTTGTATTCCCCAAGCCCGAGTTTCAAAAGAGCTACGCCTTTTTCGCCACAAACTACGGCGGCATGGACCTGCGGTTCTGTCTGGACGGGACCTGGCACGACACCCCCGCCGGAGTGGCCCACTACCTGGAGCACAAGATGTTCGACACCCAGGAGGGCAACGCCCTCCAGAAGCTGACGGCCAACGGGGCCTCCCCCAACGCCTTCACCAGCAACGCCATCACCGGGTACTACTTTGAGTGCACCGAGCAGTTTGAGGAGAATTTGAAGACCCTCCTCTCCTTTGTCTCCGTCCCCTACTTCACCCAGGAGAGCGTGGACAAGGAGCAGGGGATCATCGGCCAGGAGATCGGCATGATCGAGGACGACCCGGACTGGAAGGTGTTCACCAATCTGATGAAGGGGCTGTACGAGCACCACCCCATCCGCCTGAGCGTGGCCGGGTCGGTGGAGTCCATTGCCCGCATCACCCCCCAGACCCTGTACGACTGCCACAAGGCCTTCTACGACCCGGCCAACATGGTGCTGTGCGTGGCGGGGAACCAGAACCCGGAGCGGGTGTGCCGGATCGCCCGGGAGATTCTGCCCAAAACGGCGGGGCCCATCGCCCAGAAGGACTACGGCCCCCAGGAGCCGGAGGGGGCCTTCCAGAGCCTGGTGGAGGAGCGTCTGGCGGTGTCCGGCCCCATCTTCCAGCTGGGCTGCAAGGGGGATGCCCCGGAGCGGGGGGAGGCGGGCCTGCGCCAGCAGATGCTGGGCGAGCTGGCCTGTGAGGTGCTGCTGGGCAACTCCACCCCCCTGTATGCCCGCCTCTATCAGGAGGGGCTCATCAACCGGAATTTCAGCTACGGATATGACAGCGTCCCCGGCTGCGCCTTTCTGGCGGCGGGAGGCGAGTCCCGGGACCCGGAGGCCGTCCGGGCCGCTGTGGAGGCGGAGGCCCGAAGGATTGAAGTAGAGGGAGTGGACCCGGGGCTGTGGGACCGGGTGAAGAAGGGAGTCTACGGGTGGAGGGTGCGAAGCCTCAACTCCTTTGAGACCCTGTGTGTGAATCAGGCCCAGAACTTCTTTGCCGGACGGGAGTACCTGCGCTTTGCCGACCTGTTCGCGGACATCCGAAAGGAGGACGTGGAGGCCCTCATTGCCCGGTGGGTGACCCCGGCGCGCACCTCCTTGTCTGTCATCCGGCCGAAGGAGGTGGGCTGACCATGGTGCATGTGGTATCATTTCCCGGCCTTGGGCTGGAATTTACCCTGAACCGGGTGGCCTTTGAGATCTTCGGCCGGCCGGTGTACTGGTACGGCATCATCATCGCCTGCGGACTGCTGCTGGCGGTGTACTTGTGCTCCAAGTGGGCCCCCCGGTTCGGCGTGGTGCCCGACCACATCCTGGATCTGATGATTTTCGCGGTGCCTGCGGCCCTCATCGCCATCCGGGCCTACTATGTGATCTTTAATCTGGATCTGTATAAGAATGTGGACGGTTCCCTGAACTGGGAAGCCATCTTCCGGTACAGCGACGGGGGGCTGGCCATCTACGGGGCCATCATCTCGTCGGCCATCGTGCTGCTCATCTTCTGCCATGTGCGGAAGGTCAGCTTCCTGGCCTTCGCCGACCTGGGGGTCCACGGGCTGTTCATCGGCCAGCTTATCGGCCGGTGGGGCAATTTTATGAACGTGGAGGCCTACGGCGGGGTGACCGACCTGCCCTGGCGCATGTGCAGCGAGTCTATCGCCCAGGACATGCTCTCCCAGGGGTATGTGGACCAGGCGGGCTTTCAGGCCATCCTGGACGGGACCCTGGGGGTACATCCCACCTTCTTCTATGAGTCGGCCTGGAACTTTATCGGCCTGATTTTAGTGTATCTCATCGGGAGGCGGTGGCGGAAGTACGATGGGGAGTGCTTCCTGTTCTATCTGTGCTGGTACGGCCTGGGCCGGGCCTGGATCGAGGGCCTGCGCACCGACAGCCTGTACTTTTTCGGCCTGGAGCTGTTCGGGGTGCCCATCCGGGTGTCCCAGATGGTGGCGGCGGTGTGCTTTGTGGCGGCGGGGGCCATCCTGCTCTACAACCGGTTCCGGCCCCACGACCCGGCCAAGCTGTATGTGAACCGCCTCAAGGCCCAGGCGGAGCAGAAATCTGACGACAAGAGCGATGACAACAAGGAGGAGTAATCCGTGGCAGCGGTAGTAATAGACGGAAAGGCCCTGGCGGCCAAGGTGAAGGAGAGTGTTCGCGCTCAGGTGGAACAGATGGAGCGCAAGCCCGGCCTGGCCGTAGTGCTGGTAGGGGACGACTCCGCTTCCCGGGTGTACGTAAACGGAAAGAAAAAGGACTGCGGGGAGTGCGGCATCTATAGTGAGGAGTACGCCATCCCGGCAGAGATAACCCAGCAGGAGCTGCTGGAGCTGGTGGACACCCTGAACGGCCGGGAGGACATCGACGGCATCCTGGTGCAGCTCCCCCTGCCCAGGCACCTGAATGAGAAGGAGATCCTGCGGGCCATCCGGCCGGACAAGGACGTGGACTGCTTCCACCCCTTCAATGTGGGTGAGCTGATGATCGGGGAGAACGGCTTCCAGCCCTGCACCCCCGCCGGGGTGATGCGGATGCTCCAGGAGTACGGCATCGACCCCGCCGGCAAGCACTGCGTCATTGTGGGCCGGTCCAACATTGTGGGGAAACCCCAGGCCATGCTCATGCTCCGGGAGAATGCCACGGTCACCATCTGCCACACCAGAACCCCAGACCTGAAGGCGGAGTGCCTCCGGGCGGACATCCTGGTGGCCGCCGCCGGCCGGGCGGGCCTCATCACCGGCGACATGGTGAAGGAGGGCGCTGTGGTCATCGACGTGGCCATGAACCGGAACGAGGCCGGAAAGCTGTGCGGAGACGTGGACTACGCCGCCGCGGCGGAGCGGGCCTCCTATATCACCCCGGTCCCCGGGGGAGTGGGCCCCATGACCCGGGCCATGCTCATGGAGAACACCCTGTACGCCGCCAGGAGCCACGGGAAGAATTGACGGCGGGTCCCCACTCTGGGACAGGAACAGAGAGAACAGAAAAACGCGACCCCTGGGAGACCGGTATGGTCCCAGGGGTTGCGTTTTTTTCTGTGAAGGATATTATTCCACGTGCCGCCTGCGGGGAGGGAGGGCCAGCAGGACGATTCCGGCCGCCAGCAGGGCGCACTGGACCAGCAGGACGGCCGCCGGCAGGGAAAAGGCCGGGTCCAAGGTCCCCAGGGTCAGGGGATACTGGGTGAAAAAGCTCCCGTTCCACAGTTCCAGCGCCTCTGGCAGGGGCAGGAGGGCCAGAGCAAAGGGGAGGGGCATCCACACATAGAGGAGCCAGGGCCGGACCCGCCCCAGCAGCCACCCACTGCCCAGGGCGAATGCCAGGGGCGGGAACAGGGTGACCAGGGCGGGGGCAATCAGCTCTATCCACCCGTACCAGCCGAAGTACCAGCCATAGAACACGGCGGCCTCCGCCAGAGCGGCCAGCGCCAGCAGGGCTGTCCCCGCCAGGGCGGCTCCGCACCGGGCCAGGGCGTACCGCCGGGGCTCCATGAGGGCGGCGTCGGTGAGCACCGCCGCCCGCCGCTCCCGGGCCGACGTGAAAAAGGTGAGGAAAAACAGGGCCCCCACCCACACAAGGGGCAGCAGCCGCCCCAGGTAGGCCCCGAAGCTCCAGGGCGAAAAAGGGGCCGTATGGGCCACGCCGGGGAGGGCTACGGCGTAGAACACCTGTCCGGCATAGAACAGCAGCACCGCCAGCAGGCCGATGAAAAACTTGTTGCACAGCAGCCGCCGGCACTCGCAGCGAAATATCTTAATCAAGGGTCAAGTCCTCCTCCGTCAGCCCGCAGGCGTCCAAAAATTCCTGGTAGGTCAGATAGGGGTACATGGGATCCAGCTCCCGGTTGAACAGGCCGCGGAGGATCCGGTCCATGGCCTCCTCGCCGCCGACCAGTTGCTCCGCTTTCAAAATCTTCAGGGGCATTTCGCAGTACTGCCGCACATAGCGGAGGCTATTGGAGATCTCCAGCCGCTCCTCTTCGGGCAGCGCCTCCAAATAGTCCGGATTGCGGACATAGAAGTTCAGGTAATAGTTGTCCACCGCCTGCTGCCACTGGTCCACATAGTGCTCCTGTGCGTAGGATGGGCCGTATCGCTCCTTGACAATACGGTAGGTGGTGTAGACCGTCAGGCCCTCTGCCGACCAGGGGCTGCTTTCATCCGACGCATCAAACATGTTTCCAAGGCCCCACCACTGATGGACCAGTTCGTGGATCATGACTTCTCCGGCTCCGCCGCCCTTGCCGGTATCGCTCAGATTGTCGGCGGTGAAGTCTGCCTCGTCCAGCAGACTGGCGCCGTTTGCGGCGTAGCCGCCGCCGGTCACCCGGCTCTGAATGAGCTTCAGGGTATCGCCGCTGCCGAAGGACAACATGCCGTAGTGCGCTGTACAGTAGTCCACCACCGACTTCACGGCCTCCGCCGCCCCGGCGGCCTCCATGACGGCCTGATGCTTGCGGCCGTAGTAGAATTCGATGTCCATGCCGCCGGCCTGGATATCCTGGCGGATGTAGTCCCCGGCATAGAGAATGCCGCCGGCGCTGTTGGAGTCATAGCGCCAGGTTTTTGTGCCGTCTGTCTGTTCTGCGACGACCTCCGCCTTGCTGGCCCCGAAGGGGATGACCGACATGGATGCGGGAAGCGTGATCTCGATGGTGGTGGGATAACCGTTTTCCCCCGGCAGCACGTTTATCAGGCGGGGAGACAATCCGGCATTTTCCAGGCATAGGTATTCAGAGCTGATCTCCGTGCCGCCCTGCATGATGGACACATTCCGGTTTTCCCGGGGAAAGCCACCGTAGTCCATAGTCAGTTCGATCTCCCGGTCCGACGGGAGGGCCACCTCCAGCATGGCCTCGTTGTACTCCTGATAGTCGCTCACAGAGAAGGGCACTTCGGCGCCGTTGACCCGCACGTTGGAGATGGTATAGCCCGGATTGACGCCGAAGGCCGCTGTCCACACCTGCCCGGAGGTGTTCCGGAACCGGTAGGCCGCCGTGCCGGAGACCGTCCCAGCGGTGGTGTCCGGGAATACCTGGGCGCTGCGGCTGGTGCAGACCACATTCTCCGCATAGGGAACCTGGTAGAAGTCCATAACCGTCTGGTCGGGGTTGCTGTGGTCCACCAGGGGCTGGGCGGCATAGGCAAAGCCGGAACAGGCCAGAAGCGACAGGGCGATGATAGGCCGGTGGGCCCGCCGCACGCTCCGGGCCAGGGAGCCGGGCAGCCCCTTCCCGTACTGCCGGATGCAGAGATACGACACCGTCCAGATCCCCGCCAGGGCCGCCAGCCAGGTGAGCCGCATCCAGGCTACGGACCGAAAGATGCGGAAATTGGAGAAATCGTCCGACAGCGCCCACACGCAGGGGTTCAGCCAGCAGAGCTGCCAGTTGTCCGCCCAGACAGTCAGGCTCAACGCCGCAAAGGCGGCAAAGAGCACCAGGGACAGGTCCGCCCGCCGGGTATATTGATAGGCGGCAGAGGCAGCCAGAATAGACAGCGGGAGCGCCAGTCCCATGAACAGCAGGTACGCCAGGACATAGTCGCCCCCGTCAAAGACGGAGCCGATCAGCCCACAGCTGATGGGAAGCCACACCAGCATGGTGAGGACCAGCGCCAGTCCGGCTGCCGCCAGCAGGGCCGGCAGGCGTACCAGCGCCGCGGCTAGAGGAGAAACAACCGCATTGGTAAGCACCTCCACACGGCTGCGGCCGGCCCGGTCCAGCTCATATACTGTGAGCAGGCCGAAGAGAATACCGCCCGCCGCCCCTCCGGCCAGGGCCGGATTGGCCAGGTACATGGAGAGCATGGTGCTGGCAATGGCCGGCTTGTAGAGGACGAGTCCTACTGCGGGGGAGATGACGGTCAGAAGAACGATGAGCCAGGTCATGCGGCTGTGCAGAAGCCGTCCCAGCTCCAGGGGGAACAGACGCAGGAGCTTCATTGTACCGCCTCCCGTGAGATGAGATAGAGGTAGGCGTCCTCCAGAGACGGTTCCGACCGCTGGACATAGGCGGGCAGCGCGTCCGCCACTGCGCGGCATCGGACGCCCTGGCTGGTGTTGACCCGGGCGGTGATGTGCAGGCCCTGCTCCTGACCGGCTTCCCGTTCCCAGAACACGCCCACATGGCCCTCTGCCGCCTGAATCAACTGCTCCGGCGTGCCGGTGAACAGGATTTGCCCGTGGTCGATGACCACCAGCCGGTCACACACCGACTGCACGTCCTCGATAATGTGGGTGGACAGCAGTACCAGCCGGTCCTGGGCCGTGCGGGAGAACAGGTTGCGGAAGTGGATGCGCTCCTCCGGGTCCAGCCCCA